>Ga0307515_10010733_pt1 | contig 17494 bp, 6 predicted proteins | sample 17_EM_MG_FD_194513 | JGI IMG/M metagenome (GOLD analysis project Ga0307515, IMG submission 194513) | Populus trichocarpa ectomycorrhiza microbial communities from riparian zone in the Pacific Northwest, United States - 17_EM | ecosystem: Host-associated > Plants > Roots > Unclassified | place...
TAATATTACTATTTAAGTCAAATTATGGATATAAGCCAAGAATATTATTATTACTATAGTAAGTAAAGAAAATAAGTAATATAGCTAAAGAAAGGATAAAGACGTTAATAAATCTTTATATAGACCTTATAGAATTAGTAAAGAAAGTATAAAAGAGAATAAAAAGGTATTATAATGCTAAGAGATCTAAGGGACTAGATCTTAAGGAGGGAGATAAAGTATAGCTACTATATAAAAATTTCAAGAGTTGACGACTAAGTAAGAAGTTAGACTACGCCAGACTAGGACCTTTTAAAATCACATAAAGAATTCCACTAGTTACGTTTAAGTTAAACCTACCAGCTAAAATAAAAATTTACCCTATATAGTATATCGTAATGCTAGAGCTAGTATATGGGAATGTTAAGCTATCGGTTTATAAAGTAGACACGTATAGAGGATAAGAGGAAGATAAATGGTAAGTTTTAAGGATCGTTAGCTATAAGAACGTTAATAATGAAACATGGTATAAGGTTAAGTAGATAGGCTATACTAAGACTACCTAGGAGCTATTAAAGAATTTGAAAAACGTTATAAGGAAGGTATAGGAGTATTAAAAGAAATTAGGTTAGGCAGTATTAATAAGGAAGAATTTGTCACGGCTAGCAAATCTATAAATTAATAGGGTTAGGCGTTAAGGGCTCTAGAGGCTATATTATAAATAGACTAAGGTAAGGGCTTAAAGAAAGGGGCGCGGTAGACGACTATGTACGTATTCGGTTGTTGGGGCGACGTTAGGGCAACGTTGATCCGTGACCGACGACGCCTCAATAGTAGCTATGTAGACGAACCGTCACATTACCCCCCTTTAAGCTAGGAGGATCGCCCTTAATCCTTATAGTCAGGCTCTCCTTATCCGTCTTGCCTTTCCGGTCTTTTTTGCTTTATTATCTTCCTCCAAGGGCTCTAGATCTACGTCTTTATAATACGCCTCTAGCTATTATAACAGCCGTATAGGCGGTCCGGCCTTATAGGGTCTCTTATTATAGAACGCCTTAATTTTATAGGGGGCGCCGATAAAGCCGTCTGTGTTATACTAGGTATTATCTAGGTTATAACCTACCCAGTTAACCTTATACTATAGCCTTCCGTAATAGGTTCTACTAGTAAGGATCTTATTAATCTTATACTCCGGCTCGCCATTAATTAGGATTAGCTCCTCTAGCTTACTGTTTTGGCCTAGTAGGGGGTTATCTAGGTCCTTTTATAGTCGATCGGCATAGAAGACGTTTAATATCTTTATGTTTAGGGGTAGGTCGATAATATATAAGTGTCCTTTTATGCTTAAAATCTTATAGGGCCCTACGAGCTGTCTATCTAGCTTAATACTCGGTTAGTTAGTAGCCTAGCCCTTCCTAGTAATATATACTTAATCACCTACTCCGAAGTCTAGTTTGTAATAGTGCCTATTAGCTTACCTTGTCTGCCGCTCTTAGGCCTTTACTAGGTTATCTCTTGCCCATTTAACTGCGTCCTAGGTCCTATATATAAAAGCCTAAGCTTCTTGTCGTGTCAGCTTCTCACGAGGTGTTAAGGTTGCTCGGGTACGTTCCTCCTAGTTAAAGTAGAGCCTCGGCTTAAATCCTAGCTCTAGCTCGTACGGTACAAAGCTAGTAGATTTATACGGTAAGATTGCCTATGCAAAGTCTATATAGGGGAGGAGCTCTAACTAATTATCCTGGTAGTGGTTAATAAAGGGCCTCAAGCGTTGGTTAATGTACTGGTTTAGTACCTCTGTATTACTATTAGTTTGTGGGTAACTAGATATAGAGAGCTTTTACTTAATGCTAGTTAGTTTATATAGCTCGTCTATAAAGGCTAAGATAAATTAGGGTCCTTAATCTAATGTAACTATCTCTAGGAGGCCGTATACGCGCTTGACGTGTTAGTAGTATAGGTTTACTACATTAGCTATAGTGGCAGTCTTATAGTAGGGTAGTAAAAAGGCTCTTTTACCTAGTTGATTAATAACTATAAAGACGTTGTTAAAGCCCTTTTTATCTGTTGGGAAGGACTTAAAATTAAAAGAGACGTGCTGCTAGCAGCGTTTACTAATTAGTAGGGGGTGTAGCAGGCCTAGGGTTTTGTCCCGGGGTATATGGGTCCTCCTATAGGTCCTGCAGTTTCTTACGTAGGTATTATAGTCTGAGGGTAGTCCTGGCTAATAGTATTAGTTTACTACGAGTTTCCTAGTTTTTGTTTTACCTAGGTAAGCAGTTACCTGGCGAGAGTATACCTTTATAATAAGGTAGGTATGGAGGCAGTTAGTATTAGGGACTATTAGCTTGCCAAAGCGGGTAAGTAGTCCCCCTTGGAGCTTCTAGCCCTTCTAGTCTTGCTTAGCTAGCTAATATAGCCCTACTAGCGATTTACTAGTTTAATTAGCCTAGAGGATTTAATCGACCAGCTTATACGGTTCCTATTTACGACTTACCGCAACTAGGGGGTCCTTAGAGGTTGTCTCTAGTATAGCAATTGTAAGGGCGGGGTTAATTAAGTATATAGTGCGTACAGCTACGTCCTTCTCCTTCTATATCTTTAGGTCCTCTTATTTTTATAATAGGGTATTAGCTACTATATTTGCCGTGCCTAGCCTATATATAATCCGTATATAGAAATCCGTAAGTAGGTCTGCCTAGCGGGCTTGCTATAGACTTAGTAGCCTCTTAGTTATAAAGTACTTAAGGGCTTAATGATCTGTAATTACTATAAAGGGTATACGCTAGAGACTAATAAGGTGACCTCGCCATTCCTATAGGCTTTTTATTACCGCTAGTATCTTTTTATTATGGATCTTATACCGTATCTCTTTAAGGGATATTATCTTTAAGAAGAAGGCTACTGGTTTCTAGGTCCTATTATCTTATAGCTAGTTTAGCACCCTAGCTACTACTCCGTCACTCGCGTCAGTCTCTATACAGGTATCTTAGAACGGTAAGTAGTGCCTAATTATACTGCTAGATAGTATTAGGGCCTTAACTCGTTTAAATACTTTAAGCTCTTCCTCCCCTAGTAGGTGCCATGCTTCCTTTTTTATAAGCTTACTAAGCGGTTATGCGACTCGGCCGTAATCCTTTAAGAAGGCCCGGTAGAAGTTACAGAACCCTAGAAAGGATTATACCCCTTTTATAAAAGTAGGGGGCTCCTAATTTCTAATTATAGCTAGCTTATCGGTATCTATAGTAATCCCGTTAGTTCTAATAATAAAACCTAAGAACTTTGTCTTAGTAACGTTAAACTCGCTCTTCTTAATATCCGCTTATAGGCCTACCTCTTAAAGCCTCTATAGGACCTTCTTAACGTAAGCCTTATGCTCTAGCAGGTTGTCTAAGTAGATTAGAATATCGTCTATATAGGCAGTACAGAAATCGTCTAGGTAGTTAAAAGGACGCTGTTAATAAACCTTTGGAAAGATATAGGGCCGTTGTATAGTCTGAAGGGTATAACGCGGTACTTATACAATCCGTACCTTATACGAAAGGTAGTTAACTCTTTTACCTCTTCCTTTAGCTATATACGGTAGAAAGCCTATTAAATATCTAGCTTGGTGAAGATTTTAGCTCTTAATAGCCTGGTTAATGTCTCCTTAATTAATAGTAGCGGGTAGCGGTTCTTCTTAGTAATTGTATTAAGCTTTCGAAAGTTAACGTAGAATTGCTACCCCCCTTTTGGTTTCTTAGCAAATAGAACCGGAGCTATAAAGGGTATATTACTTAGTACAATAAACCCCTTCTATAGGTGCTCTTATAGGTAGGCCTTAATAAGCTCTAGCTGTTTTAATAATATATTATATAGCGGGCTAGGGGCTAGATTGCGGCTGTCGCCTTTAAGAATAATGTTGTAGTCTACTCCCTCGCGATATGGTGGCAGCGTATTAGATATAGCCTTTAAGAAGCTGTTAGTATATTCTTAGTAGGGCTATAGCAGCTTTTTATGGATAAGCCGGCGAAGTTCCTCCTTATTGTTAGGTAGGGCGTCTTATTCCTTCCTATTCTTTATTAGCTAGTCTATCTTATAGAGGCTAGTATACCTAATTACTACGTCCTTACGCTTTGCCCCTTATAAGAAGTTACCTGCCTTAAGTAACGCAATATCTATTACTCTAAACTCCCTAGTAAATAAGAGCCTCCTTACTTTTAGCTTTGACGGTAAAGCTAGCCTAGGGTAGAGCTGGTCCTCCATTTTCCTAATCGCATCTTGGGTATTAATCTTCTAAGTATGCTTATAGTCGTACAAGGTCCGTTTAGTTTGCTTTAACTTAGCCTATTCCTCTAGTTTGATTTTAGTAGAGGGCTTCTTCTCTTAAAGTTCGCTAATTGCGATAGTACGTTTAAGGATACGTTAGGGGGTAGGCCTAGGCTCTAGGTCTAGTAGTGCGTCTTTTTAATCTATATCCTTCTGGTGATCCTTATTAATTAGCGGGGGTAGGAGCTCCTTTCTTGGTATAATTATGTCTTACCTACCGTAGTAGTTCCTCTTAGTTCGCTATACTAAGACCCGGTGTTTATAATTAATAAGGGCCCTAGTCTTTTTAAACCACCTACGACTAATAAAAAGGTTATAGCGGCTAGTATTATAGAATAGGAACTATATAGGGACTCGTCAGCTATTTGTAGCTAGGTTAGCCTTAAAGAGCTATCTAATTATATCCGTCTGCTAATTATTATGGCTAAATACAGCAACTCCTCGTCCCTTAATCTTATAGAACTTTAGTTATAGTTGTTGCTTAATAATCGGCCGTAGCTTATAGTGTATAAAGGCCTCTCCGCCCGCACTAGAGTTGAGCAGGCTTACTATATTAAGAGCTACGCCGCTTAGCGCGATCCTGCATCGCATTATAAGGGCTATACCTCCTAAGATCTCCTTTAGCTGTACGGGCGCTATATTAATTGCTCTAATCTACTTTAGGTAGGAGACTTCTCCTAAAGCTACTCATTTTCCAACTCCGCTAAGTTAGTAACTATTTTATACTCTTTGGTTCAGTTAATTGCTTTAGCCTCTGTCTTCTTTAGCGTAGGGCAGTTATTAAAATAGTATCCTAGCTTGCTATAGTTATAGTAGGTATCTAGTGCTTTTGCGGCTAGTGCTAGCGTCCAAAATTACTAGGAAGGGGGGAGAACCTTAGTCTCTTTAGCGCCCCTAATAAAAGCTCTCTTAACAGCCTAGGCTACTCTATAGTTACTCTATTCCTTACCTATCTGCTTTAAACCTCAGGCGTACTGTTAGGTGGTTTTGCAATAAGTATAGAAGCTATAGTCTTTATCTGCTACCTTAACTTCTATTTAGACGCGTAGGTTGTTATAAAGCTTATTATAGAGCTCCTCCTTCCACTAATCTTGTGGCATCCTTAAGATATTTGCTAGCCGTACGAAGTTAGATTAGAAGTTATTAAAGTCTCCTAGGTACGGCATCTTAAGGCCTTTAAGTTCCTATTAGGCCTTAATGCGGCAATCTAGGTCCTTAAAGACGTTCTTTAGGAACTTAAGTACTTCTTTACTAGTAGGGTTACGTCCCGCATTACGCTCTGCTTTAAGGTAGAATGAGAGGTAGTTATAAGCTTTGCCGCCTACACGTGTTTTAATATACGCTACTTTTGTATCTTCTTCCTGATTTAGGTTATCTTAATAGAACCAGTCTGTATTAGATTAGAGCTTATTTTATATATAGCCGCTCCAGGCATAATAGGTAGGCTCTTTCCTATCTATTAGCGTAGGTGGGTTTAAAAACTTTACCGTGCGTCCTAAACCCATAACGCTGCTCGTCTAAAAAAGTGGTGTCCCCTCTTATATCGTCCGTGATGGTATGCTTTCTTACTTACTGTCTTCCTAATCTGGGGCTTATATAGTGACCTTACGGCCCATCCTTAATATCTTCCAATTAGCCTTACGGATTTTGTCTGTCCTATTATCTAGGTGCTCCTTAAGCTCCGCTATTTTTGCTTAAGCTTCCTCTTTTGTATTAAGAGCTTCGTGCGCGTAGTTATTTGTAAGACGCTATAGTATAGCAATCTGCTATTCTATCGCCTTCCTTTATATTCCCTAGAGCTTCAGCTCTTCTATAAGTTCGGTTATAGGAATTGCGGCTAGGCTTTAGGTGGTCGCGGCTATATACTCTCTCTTTATCTCTATCTTAAAGTATATAGGGTTCTCATCGTCTTCTGATTACGCCATAAGACAGTTCTATTTGCTCTTTATATTATTTAAAAGCTCTATCTCGCCATAGTACGGTTAGAGCTCTAGCGGCTCAAGTGACGCGTTTACGGGTTCCTTACATACTACCAGCGTTAGGTCGATAGCTATCTCTAGCGCGCTAGGCCTTAACGCGCTCCTTTTTACTATAGTATCTCTTTTGCTTTCTTAGGCAACTCTTACTACTAAGATTATAATTAGGGTAATCCTTTTAATCTAATTGCCGTAGTCTCTTCTTTCAGCTGCTTAATCTGCTATCGCAATTGCCTGCTTAATATAGGGCTTTAGTAGGTTAGCTGGTCTGTAGTTGTGGTAGTAGAACAGATCTGTCTGGCTACGCGTTTAACTATTGGACCTAGTATTATATCGCCTCTATAGGCTAATTGGGGTTAACCTTAGTCTAATATCACGGCTAGCAAATCTACAAATTAACAAGGTTAGGCGTTAAGGGCTCTAGAGGCTATATTATAAATAGACTAAGGTAAGGGTTTAAAGAAAGGGGCGCGGTAGACGACTATGTACGTATTTAGTTGTCGGGGCGACGTTAGGGTAACATTAATCCATAACCGACGACGCCTTAATAGTAGCTATGTAGACAAACCGTTATAGAATTACTAAAGAATAAGTTACCTAAGGGGGACCTAAAAAGAGTAGTTACCGAGCTACTTAGATCTATTTCCTTCTCTATTAGAAGAGAATCTATTTTTTTATTACTAAGTTTCTATAAACCCTATTTTATAAGTTTCTACTCCTTAGAATAAACCTTTTTATAAACCTTTTTAAGACTGATTAACTAAGTGGACGCTATAAGATAAGACTTAAGGGCCCGTTGCTAAGTATTGGCAGCCTCCCGTTCTACGTTCTAAGAATAGCGTAACTCCACTAAAGTAACAGACAGTTTATTATCTAGCCGCGTAGCAGTAAATTAAATATAAGACCCTAAAATAAATTAATTAAGGAACTAGATAACTATTAAGGGTAATAAGTTACGTATATTTAGTATTAGAGATAGAGCGAATATTATAAGACGAATAAATATTCGCTTTAGTATATTTTAAGTAAGAGGACGGTTATTATAAAGATGGGTTTACTAACGCAATATAGACCAACCCCTTTTTTAAATAGCGAGAATATAGAGATGGTATAACCTTACCTAGAGATAATATTGTAGTAATAGTGCGAGCATGACGGGCAGTTAAAGAAGAAGGAATTACTTTAGGTATAATAAGTAACAATATTAACCAAATTAATTAGACGGATATTATACCTCTAGTAAATAACTTAGAGATATTTTAAATCTTTAAGGACGAAGATAAAAAGGAGGGAGATGGTGTTACGGACGCTTTAAGTATAATATTACAACTACTTAGAGAAGAGATAGAAGAAGCTAGTTAGTTAATATAAGTATAATCTAGAATAGAGCCGATAGAGCTATGTAATAAGGAATAGTAACTAAAGTTATGTAATATAATCTATATAATCTATAGGATCTATATAATCTATCGTTAGGAAAATAGGAGAGTAGTAGGGGCTAGCTAGGGGCTAGCCTGGGGCTGGCCCGGGGTTATTTTAGCTGGATCCGCTAATCTGCTTATATACACTTCTTTACGCTAGCCCGGGGCCACTTTAGCCACTTTAGCTACTTTAGCCACTTTGTATCTAATAGTTATAATATTTATAATATTTCCTATAACTGTAATATTTATAATATTTCTTATAGCCATAATATTTATAAAATTAAAATTTTTAAAATTAAATTAATAGCAGTTAAAGGGGGGAGCCTTTCACAGAGGCTCTAAATCGTTAATTGGCTAGTCTAGATAATCCGCTAACTATATACTGATTTCCTGACTAGGTCCAATGCCTATTTACCTACCTATTTACCTACCTGCGTACCTGCCTACGTACCTGCCTACGTACCTACCTGCGTACCTACCTGCGTACCTACATACCTACCTACGTACCTGCCTGTCTACCTGCCTACGTACCTACGTACCTACGTACCTGCCTACGTACCTACATACCTGCCTACGTACCTGCGTACCCGCGTACCTACGTACCTACCTACCTACCTACCTGCCTGCTTGCCTACCTGCCTGTGTCTGTTATAGGAGCTCTACGTCTTTTTAGGGAGACTACTGCTTAGGCTTTAAGCGATTGATTAAGGAGCAAGGGGGAACCTTACGTAGAGGCTCCAAATAGTTGATTGCGGTGTTCCCGATAATCTGCTGGTCGTGTACCGATTTCCTAACTAGGCCTAGGGCCTGCCTGTGTCAGTGTCTAATTTAATTTAGGGGAGGAGTTGGTTCAAACAGTGGTCATCTAGGGTGCCTCCCTAGGAGGCCTTGATCCGATTTGATTCGGTAACAGGCTGTATCGAGGCTCTGGTTCGATTCGATCGATCGATCAATTGAATTGTTCGTGGTGTTCGCTGGCTGGTCGTTGTCGTCTGGTTCTGGCGACGGTCGTCTAGTTCTGGTCACAGTCTGCTAGCTATCGTTCTGGTGCCTCCCTAGGTAGGGAGGATGTAAGAAAGGGTAAAAAAATAAGGTGGCATTTAGGTGTACAAGGGGTATGCAAAGACACGTGTAGAGGCTATCGGGAATATAGCGGGGACCCGATGGTACTTAGGATAATTTAGATAATTAGGAAAATTAAAGTCCTACCAGAGCCTGCTTAGAGCCTGCTTAAAGCCTACTAAAAGGCCTTTAGGATTTTAATACCCTAATAGCAATAAATATAATAATAGTAACAATATTTATTTTATAGCTATAAGCTAGCGTATAGCTCTAGGGGGTCAGCTAATATGGCTAAAAGCTAGCGTATAGCTCTGGGGGGTTAGCTAATATGGCAGAAAGCTGGCGTATAGCTCTGGGGGGTCAGCTAATATGGCGGAAAGCTGGCCCCGGGCCCTAAAATCACTCTTAGCGAAACCAAATTTCGTACGCCACCTCCCATTTTCCTGACGATAATAGAGTAAATAGAGCATACGTATATTACGTATAAGAAGGATTTTATAGGAGTATAGTTGTGTATTTAAGGACCCTTAGTCCCTACCTAGATAGTTCCTTCCTTATAGTAATTCTTAGAATATAATTGGAGTTAATCTATTAGGCAACCACTCTACCAGTTATTATTACGTTGTTGACTTTTATACTTATATTTCCTATATACCTAGCCCAATAATAGGACCTACCGTAGTTCTTGCTATAAGGTTCCGTTACATAAACGAACTTTTTTATTTTATATTCTATATATATTATTAACTCTTAAAATATTTGCTATTTATAAGTTAATTATATAAAATAATTAAGTAAAGACTTTTTTAAGTAGTATAGAGATTATATAGATCTATATATAATGTTACTATTACGGAGCGCGGGTAATGACTACAAAGTATATGTATTTGGGGAGTCTATAAGACGTTGCGCGATCGATCGTAAGGGTTAAGGGCGTAAGGAGGTGATATACCCTCGCGTAGCTAACATAAGCTGTACGCGAGGTGTACGTAAAAGCACGGGGTTCTCCTATAGAGGCCCCTGCGGTCGGGTTCCGTGACACTACCCCCCCTCCTATTAAGGCGGAGCTCTGGCAACGCTGTGGTTGCTATATATATATAGGGGGAAATGCTTAGGGTATCTAAAAAAAGGAATATCGTTATAGGTGTAACGGGCTTATATAGGTACTTCTGACTTAAAGCTTATAGGTTGCTACTATGCGAAGGTACTGGGCTATAGAGGGGAAGGAGGCTGTTAGGGACTTAGTGAGGTGCGAGGGTATCGCCGAGGTGCTAGTAGTAGTAAGCAAGCCAATAGCGATTTTCTATCCCGGGGATGGAAAATCCTAATTAGTTAGCTTCTCCTTAGCGTCTAGAATTTAACTAATTAGACAACTTCGACCGGCGGTTAAAGTTCCTTAATATCTTATCGGAGTAGTTACGTGATGGTAATATATAACGATTTAGCTGTAACGGCTCCTATAGGGGATTAGGTACGAAATCTCTGCTTAGGCCTAGTTTCTATGGGTTTACGTGGTGGAAATCGCTAATTAGATCTTTTGCGTTTTTAAAATCTTCTTATAGTTGCTATTTTGGCTAATCTATGTTAAATCCTATGTAGGTAGCTTTATAGTAGAGCTGCCGTTCTCTGCCTTTGCTAAAGTATTTAGAGTTAATAATTTGTTTAACGGTCCACTCCTTATAGTTCTTATCTTTGTTCTTATCTCGGATTAGTACTAGTAGGAGTTTAGGCTATATTTGTCCTAGTAGAGGGTTAGGCTAGTAAAGGTGTAGTAGCTATAGGTGAAACACGGGCTATATCCTACGGGTGGCTAAGGTAGGCGGGAGCTCTAGTTTATATACAGCTCCTCTATTAATAACTCGTTTAATCTAGTAGGGGCCAAGGTTCTTATAATTAAGTAACTTTATAGGTCTCTATGTGGAGATATTACGTATATTTAACTATACCTAGTCGCCAACACGCATCTTGGGTAGTGGTATTCTATAGCGGTCGGCGAAGTAAGCTTATTTTACTTAGGCCCAGGCCATCTCTCCTTTATAGTAGTTGAGTAGGTCTTTTATACGGTCTATATATTAATTAGCAAGTAGCATCTTAAGGCGTTTTTTATATAGCAGTTTCTTATTAATAGGCTCTAGTGGCTCTATACCGGATTATAGGTAATATCCTTTATTCGCGAAGAACGGGGTAAGTCCTATAGTGGCTAAGACGTAGTTATTTACTGTAAATTTACCTAGCGGAAGGTAGTCTACCTAGTCGTCCTAACTATAGGCGACTACCTATTGTAAGTACGCCTTTATACTAGCGTTAGCGTTTTCCGGTTATTCTATAGTTTCGTAATAAAAGAATATAGACATCTTAATGGAGATACTAAGGCGTTAGTAGATCCGCCTCTATACGTTAGAGTTAAATTGCGTGCCTTAGTCAGACGTGATAAAGTCAGGTAACCTATGTAGTCGGTAGACTTCGCGGAGGAAGGCGTTGGCAACGTCGCTTACGGCTACGCCTTTAGTTGGGACGTAGTGGCGTTCTTTTATAAGTTGGTATATTATTATAAGGATGTTCTTATAGGTTCGGCCATATCGTTTATAAGGCGGTAGGTTAATAATAAAATCTATAGCGATATCTGCCCATCGTTATATAGGTACTGGTAGAGGGTATAGCAGTCCTTGGTACTTTGTGTAAAATGCTTTAGCACGTTTATAGCTATAGTAGGCGCTTATAAAGCGTTTAACTAAGTCTATTATTTTGGGCTAGAAGTAGTATCGGCTAAGAAGCTTATAGGTTCCTTCTTTGCCTGGGTAGCCGCTTAATCGGAGGTCGTGGGCCATTTAGATTAGTTGCCGTTATAGGTCTTCTAAGTCAGGGATAAATAGACGGCCTCTATAATAGAGCCTGTTCTCTTTTACTTCTAAGGCTACCATATTAATCTAGCCTAAGCTTTAGAGGTTGGTAGGCAGTATATAGGTACTAGCGATCTTTACGGCAATTAGTTAATATAGTAATGGGTTAATAGGGGTGTTATATGCTATAGTAATAAGTTTGTTAATTTTGGGGGGTAACTCTAGTTCTATAGTATAAAGCTAAGGGGCGGTTAGTTCTGTCTTGGGTAGTATACCTAGGGCTAAGTTTCGTGCTTTTAGGATTATTTATTATTGGAATTAATTATAAGGGTTATCTTCTAACTAAGGAAGGTCTTGCGAGCGGCGTATTAGGCTATTAGGCTTAGTACCTTATACTCCTAGCCTATATGCAATTTTAAAGTTAAAACTAGAGAGGAACTCGTTCCAATATACTTGGCGTTAGTTTAGTTGTTTTGTAGTTATAAAGTACTTAAGGTTGCGATAATCCGTAAGGACCTTAGTTGGCTAGTTAGGTTCTACTAAGGAGAGTTCTAGTTAGAATTCTTTAAACGCTTATATAATTGCGAGGAGTTCCTTATTATAGATCTTATAGTTATATTCTTGTAGTATAAGCTTAGACAAGTAGAATGTAACTAGGTAAAGGAGACCGTTGTTACCCATTTGGGAGAGGACGCCCGCGTTAACGTGGTTTAAGGAGTTAGTCTTAAGATAGAGTTATTATCCTGGTATGAAGTGAGCTAAGATAGGTGCTTTGGTAAATATATCTTTTAAGTCTTAGAACGCCTTTTTGTATTTAGGCGTCTAGATAAAACATAGATATGTTTTTCTTCCTTTTATAGAAAAGCCCTTTATTTACATTATTGCTATAAGTAGTGCTATAATACCCAAGAAGTTGTATATAAATTTCTAATAGAAGTTGGCGAAACCAAGGAAGGCTTGTACGTCCTTAATGTAGGTAGGGGTTTACTATCCGGTGATTATGTATACTTTTTTAGGGTCTATATAGACACCCTTAGTAGTAATAATTAGTCTAAGGTATTTTACTTTTATAACTAAGAATTCGCACTTCTTTAAATTAATATAAAGTCCTACATCTCTAAGGCGCTATAGAACCTTTTAAACGTGCTTAGTATACTTAAAAGGGTCGTCGCTATAAATAAGTATATCGTCTAGGTACGTGGAGTAGAAGTTATTAAGGTAATCCCGTAAGGCATTATTAATATAGCTTTAGAAGCTGCCTGGGCCGTTATATACGCTAAAAGGTATAACGGTGTATTTGAATTGGCCGAAGCGCAATATAAATGCGGTTTTCTATTTATCACCTTCCTATATTTAGAGGCGGTTAAAGGCGGCGATAATATTAAGTTTAGTATAGATTTTGGCTTAGCTAAGCCGTTTAAGGGTCTTGTATATAAGCAGTATGGGGTATTAGTTCTTAATCGTAATAGCGTTAAGTCCTCTATAGTTAACGCAGAATTAAATACCTCCTTCTAGCTTTTTAGCAAGGAGGATAAAAGCAGCTACTAGGGATATGCTAGGACAAATAAACCCTTTATTAAGGTGCTCATTAATATACTTTTTAACAACTAAGAGTTCGTCTTTTAATATTAGGTAGGGTCTCTTATAGGGCGGTATTTTTCCTTATTTAATATTAATGGTATAGTTATCAGGTCGATGTGGGGGTAGTATATCTGCGCTCTTTTATAAGCATACATTAATAAAGTTATAGTATCTCTTAGGGAGGAGCTTGCGGAGTTCCTTATTAGTAAGTCCTTTTTTAAGCTTTATAAACTTCTTAAAGTCTAAGGGTAAAAGTCTATAGAGTTTTATAGGGGCATTGTTTTCTAAGAGGTTAACTATATCTATCCTATTACTGTAGAGGACGTGGTCCTAATCTTTATTAAGCTTATATAGTTATAATTAGGAGGCTGCGGCAACGGTCTAGCCTTTCCTATATGCTATACGGTAGAAGGCCGCGGCGCTTATATAGTGGTAGTTAGTTGTGGGTGGGGTAATAAGGGTTTCCTTAGGTTAATATCCTAGGGAGTAGATAGAGGCGGCTAGGCTATGCCCTAGGTAAGTCTCTCTGCAGTATTTAAAGTTAAAGGTTACTTCTTTCTTTTACCAGTCAATGGCGGGGTTATATTATTTAAGCTAGTTTATTCTAAGGATAATAGGGTAGTTCGTAAGTAGTGTAATATAGGCCTAGAGCTCCTCCTAGTGTCCGTTTATATTTAGGTAGAGTTATACTATATAGGTAATCTTTTATATAGTACAACTACCGTTAGTAAGTTATAGGGCGCGGGCTTTAGTAAGGGGTAAGATAGGTAGGTTATAAGTGCGCATAAATTAGGTATCTATAAATTTATTAGTAGCTCTGCAGTTAATTATAGAACGGGTTTTATATTGTTTTTTAGCGGTAGTTCCCTCTATAGGTAAGACTATTTGCTTCCGTTCTTTTATTCTTACTAAGCTATCTATTAAGTAAGCTAATATATAGATCCCTCTATCATTGGAGTATCCCAACCTACGACTTAGGGCTAGGACTTTGCGTTTTTCACTTCTGCGTCTAATTCTACTACCGTTACTGCATCTTTGTCTTATATGGTAGCGGCGCGTAGCAATATATTTGGTATCTAGGGTATAGGGTTAGGTGTTTAACGGCGGCTGCTAAACCTAGCTATTAGGTAGTTTGGGCTATAGCTATAACAGCCTTCTTAACGGCATCTATAGCAACGCCTTAGCTTCCAAAGTAGCTCGCGCTCTCCGTCTAGTAGCTTCTTCGGAAAGGCTAGTATAGAGAGGTCGATATTAGGACTAATAGTGTTACTTAGGGTAGTAGGCGTTAGTAGTTTGGTAGGTCCGGAGGGCTTCTATAAGGAGGTCTTTAGGCGGGGGTTTATAGTAGTAATCTAGTTTAGCTGTCGTTTAATCTTCTATAGGGCTGCTACTATATCGTAAACGTCGTTATAGTTATGGCTAGCGGCTGCGTAACTAAGGCGATAAGTAACTTTTTTAAGGAGATTTTTTTAGTCTTTAGCGTCGTCTTAGGCAAGGACTCTGGTATATTCCTAGAATTTAATATAGAACTCGTTAAATAATTTAGTAGAACTTATCTTTAAGGCGCGTAGTTTAGCTTAACTAGTGGCCATTAGGTTATAGTTGCGGTATATTTAGTTAAGGTCGTTAAGGACTTCCTAGTGGGACTGCTACTTCTAGGGACTGCTAGTCTTCTATTAAGCGAAAAGCCTATTAAACGGAATGCCCTTTGTTCGTCCGATAATATAGCCAATCTTAGTATCTTCTATAGGGAAAAGGCAGGCGCTCTAGGTTAGTTTCTTATGGGTTTATATCTTCTAGTAGCTATATTCCTTATAGTTACCCTTAAAGATTAGGGGATCAGGGTAGCGTGTATTAGACCCTATAGTAGTAGTTTAGGTTTAATTGTTGTGGCTTTTATCGTCGCCGCTACTATAGTAGGGGTTCCTATTAGGTAAAGCTGCTTGGCGCTAACCTTCCGTTAAGCGTTAAGTAGGTAAGATTACCGGGGGCGTAGAGACTTGGGTAGCGTTGTATGTAGTAGAGAGGTATCTGGTATTGTTGCGAATATGCTTATTAAGCTGAGATTGTAGGTATTTAATTATACCCTCTCTTTTAGTAACTGTAGCAATAAGTGTAATTTTGGCCTTCTTTAATCGTTAGACGTCGTGTTTAGACGCGCGGAGGTTATCTTTAATCTCTTAGCGTGTGTTATTAGCAAGCGCCTCATAAGCTTATAGGTCTTAGATAATATCGTAATCTTAGGTAGCACGCATCTCAGCTCGTGTAAGCTTTAGATGGTAGTTCTATAGAAGGCGGTAGTATCTGTCGGGTTCTTATGCTACTATTTTTATAAATATCTCGGCGTCTTATATCTTAATCTTAATAGGTAGTAGCCCTTCGGCTTGTTTATCCGTGGTTGTATAGTTAATAAAGAATAAAACATTGTTAATGTCCCCCTTATGGTTGTCGTAGTCTTTTAAGCCACTAGGCTTCCCTTTAGGGGTTAAGGCTAGGGCTAACAAATTAAATCCTCCTGGGACTGATTGGTGTTATGGTTTTAATATAGGTATTAGGTTGTTCTTTGAGTTTGATATAGTGGCTAGTAAGGAATTTCGTCTTACTATCGTTGATTCTTTAGGAGTATAAAGTAAGGTAAATCGTGGACACGCTGCTTCTGGTAGCGTCTGCGGTATCGTAAAGACGTAGAATTGGTCGTAGGCTAAGCGTCGGTAAAGAAAAAGGCGCAACGTAATGTCACGGAGCGCGGGCAATGGCTATAAAGCGTATGTATTCAGGGAGTCTATAAGACATTGCGCAATCGATCGTAAGGGTCGAGGGCGTAAGGAGGTAATATACCCTCGCGTAGCTGACATAAGCTGTACGCGAGGTGTACGCGAGAGCATGGGGTTCTCCTATAGAGGCCCCTGCGGTCGGGTTCCGTGACAGTTACGGCACTGTTACAGACCCTAGTTAGGGGCTTGGCCGAGCCTTAGCGCTATATATATAGACGTGTCCTTTCCTCGACCTTCTTCTAGTCTTTATCTTGGAATTCTCGTTTACTGGCTACTAATAGATTCTGTTCTTTTAACTGAGCCTTTACAATAGGGTCCTTTACTAAGATCGCTTATATTCGCGACTAGATTTAATTAGATATTTATATTAACTTAGGTTTTCCAATTAGTTAACTCTTATTAATAACCTAAGGACCAAAATTGCCGTATTAAGGGATAGCCTTATAGCCTAGGGACTATATACGCGGTATTATACTGCTTATAATATAGTAATCTTATTAGACTAGAGTGGAGTAGATTTAGCCCCTAAATCCACTTTATATATTAAAGGGGCGGTAAAGCTCTAGGACTCTAATATAACTCTGGATTAAATATATACTATAAATAGTAAGTCTTAGCAGAAGGTAAGGAAAAGGGTAAGAAAGGAAGAATATATTAAATTAACCCTAAATTATAAAACCTCTATATAAGAAGCTTCGTAATCTTCTACCTTAATCGCCTCCTTAAAGGCAGCATATGCGCCCTTATCGTAGCTCTTACTCTCGTTATTATCTAGCTCTATAGCCACTGGCTTACCCGGCCTACCTAGCTCCCCCAAAGGTGCCTCTGCTACTATATTTGCTGCTACCTCTACTACTGCCTCTACTGCTACCTCTACTGCTGCCTTTACGGCTTCCTCTATAGCTTCCTTATACGCGGCAACTCGAGCCTTTAAGGCTTCCTTTAGTAATACTATTTGTATAGGCTCTCCCTCTATAACTCTAACATTTATATTATTAAATATGCCCTTACGCGGAGGCCCGTACCAGTGGCAGAGGCCCTTGTTAGCCTTAATAATATCTATTTATAAGCAAGAGCGACGGTCCTCTAAGAGAATCTTACAGCTGCTAAAGATCCTTACCCTAAAGCTATATTGGTAACGTGCGTTGCTTTATATGCTTCGGTTTCTTCGTTAAGGCGTTATATCGAATATAGTTCTTGCCCTATCCCTTAACCTGTTGGGGTCTATAAAGTATATAGTCTATGCGCGAATACCAGGATTAAAACTACTCTCTATAGAATTTAACGATTAACTTACAAGATACCGTTCTATAGGAATAATGCCTGCCGGCAGCCTTATATTATGCAACTTAACTCTAAAGGATAAGCTTGAGCAGAGATTTTGTATAAGAATTAAGCAATATTAAAGGCTTTAAATATCTGAGCACGGCTATTGGATATAGTTAATCTAATTGGCTAGCGCTTATTAATAAGCTACGGACCTAAGTCGACGGGTTAGGGGATAGCTTGAACTCAACCACCTCCTTTATATTGCCGGCTTTTAAATTAATCGA
>Ga0307515_10010734_pt1 | contig 17494 bp, 24 predicted proteins | sample 17_EM_MG_FD_194513 | JGI IMG/M metagenome (GOLD analysis project Ga0307515, IMG submission 194513) | Populus trichocarpa ectomycorrhiza microbial communities from riparian zone in the Pacific Northwest, United States - 17_EM | ecosystem: Host-associated > Plants > Roots > Unclassified | place...
CCACCGCCAACTGTTTGGGGTCCCCCCCCCCCCCCCCCGGGAGCCGAACACCTTAGCTTTAGTGGGGCGGAAGCGCTGTTTTCGCCAACTCGTGGAATGGAGAGGGCGTGGGAGCAGATCAGTTTTTTAATTGGCGGTTCGGACTGGGTGGGTACAGTTACGTAGGCCGTTCCCGACGAAACACGGTCAATAACGTGACTTTCTCAGGGATCTGGGACCCCCCATTCTTCGCTACCCCCTCCTTACCCACGTCTCGCCCGTGATCCGATTCTCGAACCCTTTACCATGATAAAATGCACGGTCACCCTCATTTAACTTTGCCCTCTGTCCACCTTGATACTTTGAACCATCACATATCCGACTATGTTTGTTAATGTCGCACAGGTTACTCCCATGCTCACCCACCTGAGAACGAATTACTCGGTATTTCCGGCCCTTCCCGACAGCTGGGGCGTCCGCCGTTGGTGCAGCAATCTGAGCCACCAGCAACAACAACCCCCGTGAGCGGATCGCGCGACGCACAAACCCCGTTTTTCTCGAACTAAACGATTCGGAACACACAGCCCATGTGAACGTCTCTTTCTGGCTTCCCTCAAGATTTGCTTTTGCATTTTCGGCTGCAGGTCGTGTGGTCTATCCCTCAGCTCCTCTTCCCGGTCACAACCAGACATCTGTTGTGTCGAATAACTCTCCCGGTCCATGGGATGCCTTGTCGCCTACTGGATAGAATAATGTCAACGTTTAATGCACGAGGCTCGAGTAGAGCTTGGCTATGGTGTACGCCGACATCGCGTCGTTCGCTCCCCCGCCCAATCGCCCGGCTCCTTTCATTAAACGAACTCCGCAAGTCTGTACGGAAGGTGGCCTCCGCCTGAATTGGAAACCCACTGACTGACTCAACTCCCAGTGGGGTCCCCATCGCTTTCTCGAGGGTTACAAAATCTAGGACAGACGGCGGTCACCATGATGACACAACTCCCGTCGTTTTCCAATCCTGGGTCCATCATCCGTGGACTCAGTCCACCGTCCCTCCTGTCCCTTCCATGCCCACAAAATCTTCCATTTCGCAAAGAGATCGCGGTCAGAGAAGGAATATCCCTTGCCTCTGTCCCTACACCCATCCCTCCCCTGTGAATTTTTGCTTCTTCATTGGTGGATGCCATGATGTTCATCTGCCCAGTGGTAGTGGCGATGCCGTAGGCACAGAAGGGACAGGAGGGATGGTGGCCTGAGTCTACGGAAAACGGACCCAAGATCGGAAAATGGTGGGAGTTGTGTGATCATGGGCCACCGCCGTCTGTCCCAAAATCTAGGGGCTAGCCCCATGGGTCATGCACATCGCTATGCGGCGTTGGAGGAACGCCGATGAGCGGTCCTTTTCGATGGTGTGGAAGGTCTAAACACGGGAACTGTTGCAGTACGGTCTGTACAGCCTGTGCCTCGGATCGGCGGTACGGGTGGATTAGGTGGATACAGTATCAGCCAAATCTCAACCCACCCTCATCCGGCCGCCCCAGCGGATGGAAATTCGTGCTCGCTCATCATGAAACTTTTGCTTTTTGAGTTTGTGTTCGATTTATAGGTGAATCCACCCTTGTGTTCCTCGGCCACTCGCTCTGAGGTCAGGGAGTTGAACAAAGCGGCATACAAATATATTCCAGCATTACATACTTGGTATAAACAAGACAGCATCAGAGAATGAGTTAGATCGAAAGCAGTAATCACGCAGACCCAAAGTCAAAGGTGTTATCTCATAAACGACGAACTTGTCCTTGAAGAAAATATGGACCTAGGAATCGCAGGTTCACCCTCCTTCATAGGACTCAACTCAGTCGGGATATCCAAGCCATTAGTCGCCTAAGTTTCAATCAGCCCTATGGAAAAGACAAGGGCGAACGGTTGCCACATACCTTGTCAGCGCCGAATGTCCACGTGAATGTCGAGGGCTGGGATGAATTGAATATCTTCAACTTTCTCTTCTTCTTGACTTTAGCCTCCTCTTCCGGTTCGTCTTCCTCGTCTCTTCTTCGAGTGGTCGTACTTGGCCGGCTCGTCGCCTTCTTTGTGGCTGATTTCTTCTTGGATGGCTGAACCTCCTCTTCATCTGTTGCGGTCTTCGGTCTTCCGCGTTTCTTAGGCGCGTCGGATATCGACTGTTGAGGGTCTGTAGCCTTGGCCTTCCCCTTCCCCTTAGGCTTGCATGCTTCCGGTTCTTCGACCTCGACGTCGCTATCTTCTGCCACTTCTCGAACCGGGGCTTTCTTCTTTGGTTTTGGCTTGGGTTTTGGCTTCTCCACGTCCTCTTCAGTCGCCTTCTTCCCTCGACCGCGTTTCGGGCCATCTTCAACCAGTTCACCAGCGTCTTTTGAGGGAAGCTTCTTGGCAGGTTTCGGTCGTTGCTTCGGTTTAGGGGCTTCTTCGACCTCTTCGGATTCGGATTCGGGTTCGGGAGGGGGGTTCTTCTTCTTCTTCGACGGAGGTGGCCTTGAGGGTCCTTCACCGGCGTCGGCCTTGAGTTTTCGCGTTGACTTCGGCTTGGGGGATGGAGGTGGAGGTCGCTCTTCGTCCTCGACGGAGAAATCCATGTCCGGTATCGTAACCGGTTTGCTCTGGAATCTTGTCAAGGCACCATGCGCCATGTGCCGAACGAATACTCACTCGATGTTCTCGTTCGATTGTGTTACGAATCCTTATCTCTTGCTCCGCACCAGAAAGCTTAGTTTTGAGCTCTACATTCTTCTCCTTGAGCGTGGCCACCGCCCGGTTGAGCCCCTCGCATGTCTGCTCCAGGTGTGCGATGAACTCCCGGGAGTCATTGTCAGCACTCTGGGGAAAGGACGCCATCAACTCGGGCCATTGGGGAGGATGGTGACAAAATTGAAACGCACGACATAGTCCCGTAGGCGAGCACGAAACTTCTCAATCTTGGCGTCTTTGTGTTCCAGCTCCTCCCCGAGGTGCTGCTCCCTCTCAGAAAGTCGATTTTCCACCTCTCGAAGCTTAACTTCGAGAGCGATACGTTCTTTCCTCAACTTCTCGGTTTCCGTGCCCTCCTTGTTCTCCAGGCTCTGCCACTTGTCCACCTGACGTTTGAGGTCCGCGTTGCTTCGTTTGAGTTCGGCATTGGCGTTCTCGAGTTCGTCCTTCTCGTTCTTAACGCCATCGAACCGCAGAGACTCGCGTTTGAGGGAAGACTTCAGGGTGGCCGACTCCGCTCTGAGGTTATTGACCTCTTCCTCGAGTCGTGAGACATCATCCTTTTGAAAATACGTCTGTGAGCTCCTCCACAGAAGACCATCATCGGGAACGCACCTCTATTTGACTCCTCTCCGTCCCGGACTGTTCCAAATCACGATGCATTCCTGCGCTCCTGGCCAACAACGCCGAGAACTTGCCCTTCAACTTGCCATACTTCCCGAGCACTCCCACATACTTCTCGCGCAATTCATCATACTCCTGGTCACCCTTCGCTCGATCCTCCCGTTCCACCTCCAGCGCCCCTTGCAGCTCGACGACCCTCTCCTCCAACTCGTTCTCCTTCTGCTGAAACAGCACGAGGTTATAGTCCCTCTGGATCTTCGCCAGCCGCTCTCTCCTCACAGCATCCTCTCCCGAAAGCACGTTTCTCCTCTCCATGTCCAATAACAGCAATAGTCGCGCCTGAGTGACCTGATGCGATGCCCTCGTGAGTTCTGTCCCGACCTTCCAAGCCTGAGCCTCCTTGAGTCTCTGGTCCTGTAAACTCGCCATCTCGGCCTTCATCTGGGCCTGAGCCTGAGCAAGTTCCTCGCGAAGCTTCTTCGACATATGCTCCGCGGTGCGTAGCTGCTCAGTGAGTTCGTTTATGTGAGCCTGCTGCCGGGCGTCCATCGCCTCCTGGGGTGTGGTGGAAGGCGCGGTCTTGAGATACGTAGGTGCATATTTAACCTTCGCAGGAGGAGTACGCTGCATCGAGGGATGGGTGACGATAATGACCTCAACGTGCGGTCGTCGGAGATCATGTTCAAGAATTGTCAAACAGAATCGATCGGCTTCGTCCGCCAGAAAACGTGACTGTGACAACACCTCACGTGCTGCTGCATAACGCGCGTTCAGTGTCACTAATTTAAAGTACGCTATACGGGGTATACGATGCTGGGAAAAAGGTCACAGAGATCCTACATTTTTTATACCCAAATCACGCGCAATGGTGCAACGGTTCTTGTCCCTGCCAGTTCCCGTTTCAAATGCTTGAATAAGACGCGCTTGACCCTCGTCAACCCTATCCACTACGTCAGAGAAGCCGTCGAGAAATAGCGAAAGATAAAATCACCATTTGACAGGGTGCCCTTCCTTCTCTAATATCACCTTGACAGTAGCCCACGAAAATCTCACCAGTCCTGGGAACCCAAACGTTTTATCGAGTGACGCTTCCAGCCACGCTTTAGTCTTGGGATCTGTTGTGATCCACTGTCAGTCGAACGCGTCATGACTGAGTTGAAAGGGTCGCTCACCTCCTGGATACCCTGACCCAACCTCAGAATCCCAAACGGCAACCTCGGATAACGACTCGGCCTCTTCCCATACCCACTCTTCCAGGCAAGCGTCTCGCGTGACCTTCGCAGCGATGCTAGCCGCACTGACGATCTTGTACTTCGCGTCCGCCTTGGCTTCGACAGTGAACTTTATCCCAGGGAAAATGTTCGACAGAAAGGCCTCGTGAGCTTTTGTAGGACCGAGGGCATCCACGTAGACCTGTGGATAGTCAACATACCGGCGACTCGGGGTTGGTGGGCTATCGAACCTCTGAGAGCGTAATGCCCCTATCTAATACCTCCCTAATGAGGAGAACGGTAGCTTCTTGTGCTTGTTTGTTTAGGTTGATCGGTGGTATCCTAAGCATCCCGCTCGATATCGCCTGAGGACTGACGCCCAGATTTACCCTGCATATCAGCGGAGGGTGTGACGCCAGACGTACCATATAACCCGCACGGACCACCCCATATGCTCCGAATGGCTACTCAGAATGTTCAATAGTCCGGTCCGTTTTTCGTGGTTGAGTGTCTTCGAATCTACAAAGTTTCTATGAACATCTTATGGCCACATATGTACCCGAGAAGCGGGACACACCCGCAAACCCCAACCCATCTAAATCATCCTTCCACGCCTCGGGGCAAAAAGCGACACCATAGACCATAGGACCCAAGACTGGTCCTCTCCCTGCTTCGTCCACGCCGAGGATGTACGGTCCAGAGGCGGTAGGTAGAGGGGAATGGTATGTATATGACGCAGAGATGGGCTTTCCTGGGCTGGTTATCGATGGCACAGCATGTGTTGGTGGTGGAGGTGAGCCACTGTCGCTGTCAGAATTGTATGAAGACATGGTGGCTGGAGCGAGATGAAGGCAAACGCGATCGGGGACTCCGATCAAAACTCGGCGCACCCGATCCGATCCCTGAGCGCGGATAAGAGCGTGGATCAAGTGACAGCGACCCTGGAAAGTCTAGAATCATCTGTGTTTGGTAGGGTGCAGTTACTATACAGCTACGTGCGCATACGGTCGTTAATAAATACTATGAGGCACTTGCATCACGATTACAACATATGGATCAGGTTGGGCACGATAAGATCTTCACGGCTATCTCTCTATCCCAAAAGGACAACGTTTAGGGATGGACATACCCAAATCCATTTCAATCAACCCCTCAAATTCAACTCGAAGTCTAACTGCCTCGCCAACTCCGCATCTCTCTCCTCTTGCTCCCTCTTCTTCTGCAACTCCCTCTCATACTCCGCACTCGGACTGTACGTGCTTACGCTTGGATGCGGAGGCGACACAGATGGAATGGGGAATGGGGAGCTACTCCGCAATGGTCTCCCATCATTCGGGAGCGGCAATGGTGAGGAATACCTCTGCATTAGAGCAGGGTCCGATAATTCTCCAATTGAACCTTCCCTCCCAAAGAACGGCCGATGTCCTGGCTCCGGAGTGGGAGGTGTATGCCCGTACGCTGGGTAAGTACTTTGGTGTTGGGTAGGGTACGTTGACTGATGCAGTGGAAATTGCGGCGGTGTTTGAACGGGATACGCCGGTTGCGACGGCGGAGGGTAAGTGGATTGTGGCTGCGGGTATCCTGGCTGAGGTGGAGGATAAGCGGACTGCGGGGGCGAATATACTGAAGGGGTTGACTGTGGCGGGGAGAAATTTGAATGAGAATGAGGAGGTTGTGGCGATACTGATGGGAAGCTCGGTCCACCAGGGTAGGTCGATGTCGGTTGGGAAGATGGTGGAGATGTTTGCGTTGACAGTTGAGGTGGACTGAAACCAGGCCCGCTCGCGAACGGATTCCAGGATCCCGAGTCGGGCGGCGTGTGGTCGACCACGATTGTGGGTGATGGGAAATAACCAGATCCTGGATTACTCGGTGGCGCGGCGTCAGAAACGTAAGGGTTGTACTCGGTTTTGGGCTGCCTTGGTGGTGAATGCGAAAGCCTGGGAGGAGAGTGGCCAGCATGAGCAGGGGGATACGGTGGGCTGTATCCACTACCCGATGAGGGAGGAGAATGTTGCCCTGGAACCCTAAACGGGTTGGCGTTGTTTGACTGTTGAACTGGAGAGGTAGGCGGTTGATGAGAGAACATAAACGAGGGTGGCCTGGAATTGATCGGAGATGTGTATCCATCTGGTCGACCCCCTTGTCCATTGGCTCTACCAGGTCCGGTACCTGGACGTAGGATAGAAGGCAACGGTGCAGGCCCCTGGGGCTCCTGAATCGACAGAAGTGGTTTGTCATTCCTGGGCGGGGAGGTTCCATAGGTATGGGCGCCAGCGACCGCCAGATTTCCGCCAGCAGTCGGGGCCTTACTAGGTTTTTTCAAATGTTGTAATCTCTCCTGTGGCGGGAGTTTGGAGGGTCTCCGTTCCAGCGGCGGTGGCCCAGATGCAAAAAACGTCATCTCCAGGTAGATTTCCCCCTTGTAAGTCCCCCCGACATCGTTGATCGTCACCCAATCTTCACGATCGAAAGCCAGCGTTATGCGAAGGGGTGAAGACGCACTCCGTCAGCCTCCGTAACAACAGAATCGAACAAAAGGGGCAGGGAGTTGCTCGGACTCACCATCAAACTCTCCGGTCCTCAGGGTATCGCTGATGTCGACTTTGCCCTTGCCGATCTCCTCATCATCCCTCGGTTCAGCCCTCCAACCGGCCACCTCCAACTGTCTCGATGAATCATTCTTGACGGCATACACGGGAAACCTGAACTCGGCGTCCCACTCGGGATGCTGTCCGCCCTTGGCATCTGCATTGGTCTTGAACGTCTTCCCGTTCAAAGTGATTTTGGCGTATGGGTCTTGCTTGTAGAATGAGTGACGGTCGTGGAGGTTCTTGGCTTTGAGGATCACGACGACCAATGTTCCGAGTTCCTTGCTCATGGCGGTGGGAAAGTCAAGGCAGGGTGGGAACTGAAGGTGGATAAGTGCACTGGCGGATAAAGAAGGGAAAGTCGAGCGGCGTTCGTCCACTGACAGGTCTGTACTTTTTGTGATCGGCGCTGAGGCTGGGATCTGCATCCAGTGTCCGCCGAGGCACAAGGAACAGCGCTCGGGTACACAGCCACAAAAGGGGAATTTACCCGAGATGACATCCCGTGGGACGACTGCGAAGATGGTTTGGTCACAGGATTCGAGACAGAGTAGGGTTGAGTACAAACGACACCCGAATTTACAGGAAAACAGGACATGAGAACGTTAACCCTATCGAATTAATTGAAACAAGACGACGGACTGCCACAACACAAGCATAAATCCCAAATCTTACATAGGCGCTCCTTCCCAACAAACGCGCAAATACACTTCGTGATTCACCAAACCACCGTGACACCGCAGTAAAATATAGATACCACAAACTGCGGGCGGACCGCAGCAAAAGAATCCTCAGCTCCCAAACCTTTGAAAATTAGTGGCGGAAAAACCACCGGCCGCAAATTCATCCGGCGTAGGGAGTGGAGGAAAACTTCCGAGCTGCGGTACACCCTGGTGCGTTTCTCCGGATGGTTGTAAACCGCCCATCCAATTCCACCCTGAAGAGCCCAATAGGTACGATTAGTATACGGAAAAACGTCAAGCCTGAAAGAGTAGTACGCACCGGGCAACGCCATCCCTTCCCACTCTGTCGAGTTGGTCAGATTCTGCATCGAGTGCAGTAACTCCCCATCAAACGGTAACGGCGGAGCGAAGAACTCCTGCACGTTCAACCCATTCATCGACGAGGGCGACCATCCGGAAGGCCCATCCCCAGGCGGACTTTGCCCATCATCAGCCTGGATCTGGTGGATCAGACTGGTATTCAGGTGCGTCACGTTCGGCGTGGCAGGAGGTACCGGCGATCTGCTTGGGGAAGTTGTGCTGGACGTAAACGCGGACGAATTCCTGGATCGTGGCTTTCGCGTGCGACTTGGGGTCCTCCCAAGATACGGTGCGTCAAGCCTGACCGTAGCAAGTAGACCCCTGAGTAGCCTCGAGTAGAGCTTGGGTCCATGCTTGTCATCAACGGCCACCTCAGGTGATCCGAGCGCATCGATGACTTTCTGGATCAAGTTGTAACCCTCTTGCCGTTGTTCCTGTGTGAAGACAGGGATATACTTGGGGTGAAGCAACTTACAGGACAGGTCAACGACGAGCGGTGAACACAATCACGAAAGTTACCTTGACCAGGAACGCAGCGGCGAAAGCCGCAAATACGCTCTGAGCATCAGGACCATGCCTCAAGAATATCCCTGTAGCTCGAAATTAGTACTGTTCGGGGCACTGAGGTCTGGGTCCTCACTCAGTTCCAGCGAATTCAACTCATTTACCACAACAAAACAGACGTCACAAGCCGCGTGCCAACACCGCATGATGAATGGGTCTTCGGTGCCTCCGCTGTACCGTTTCATCCCGATCGACAGCGCTACTAGCCGAGCATAGCTGATAACCAAACTGACCAAACTCGTCCTAAACTTGGCACGCAAGTCGCTTGGATCATTGTTTGCGGCAAAGATCGGTTGCCAATGCTCCCTCAGTGCCACCAAACTGTCGTCTGTCTCGCGGGCCAACGTTTCGAAATCGATGTTCTGGATGAGATGCTGAGCACCCGATTTTCAAGGAAGAGCCACTAACGACCGTACCTTGTTCATCCCTGTTGGGCTCTCGGGATCGCTGTAAATCTTGGATCTGAACTGGCTAACCACCCTCAACTCGCTCGTATACGCGGATGTATGGATATCGAAACCCTCGATATTCTGGTCCGAGCTCTTCCACCAGTCCTCCGAATGAGAAGCAATCCAGTCATGGTTCGGTATAGTAAATCCACGGCCATGCTGACTGCCCATGGAGCGGTCTACGTTGTAGCAATTCAGCCACACTCTAGTTCGGTTCAAAAGTTCCCGGGCGTGGAGGGGATCTTTTGGTTTGACTGTACTTCGCACGTTGAGATTCAGGTCCATGGCCATCCTGGGGGGATTGCAAAAATCGTGAGTATTCGTTGCGTAGGGTGAAGTAGAGGACCACAGACCTAATGGCCATCCCAAGGAATATCCAGCTTCTATCGTCCTCATATCTCTTCATCGCGACGGGGTAAAGTGCAAGGAGGATATAGGCGATGACCATCTCGACAGATTTCTGTCCAACGATAAACGAGGACGCGGCTGTCCGTCTGGCACAATGCATCGCTCTATGGTATAGCTTCGGGTTTTCGGGGAAGTGTCTAGATGCAATAGCACAAACTTGGTGAAGGCGGCGTCAGCATCCCTCCAGCCAAGGCGGTTGCTAAGTCACGGAGCGAAGGGAGACTTACTAACGGTGAATAACAGTGGGCTCCTATAATATGTATTACCCGCGGTGTACAACACTGGATCCACGATGGATAAGGATGGATTCATGTAGTCAAAATATCTGACGAGGGGAGATCAGCCACTATCCCGGACCCGCAGACGGATACACCTACATCTTGAAAAGTTTCTCAACTTCACCCGGTGTGACGATACCACCTGTCAAGATGTCGGGGTTCAGGTCGTGGTCTACGTCTGTAATGCGTGCTGTAGGATCCGGGGTGGCTACAGAAAAGGCAATGCAGAGTCGGTCACTTGGGAAGACTCGAGGCATTCTGTTAGACACACTTGCACGGAAGTAATCCTTCCTCGCGACCCCAACTTCGTCGGCATTCTCGGCATTATCTTCACCCTGACCATCGTCCAGCCTCGTCTTTCTCAGGAGGTTTGCCATCAACCCGAAAGGAGCAACATGGGAAGGGATAGTGGCCGGTTTCTCAGAGGATAAATCCCTCCTCCTCCTCCCCCTCGTCTCGGGTGAGGCGCGCCTGGGTGCGAGCCAACGATCGTCTGAAGCAACGCTCGCACCTTCGTCATCTGAACCACGAGCAGACAAGAACCTATCATCGTCATCCGAGTCCGAGTCCATCGAATCGTCGGAATCCCCAATCAGGTTCTTCGCGACGCTCGCGGTGCCAATACCAATGTACCCGCCGAACGCCTCAATTGATTCTTTAGCCTTGGCGACCCAGTCGAGTACCTCAGCTTTGGGTATGATGACATCCTGATCCGTAGTAGTGGGTTTCTCAGGCGGTAGACTCGCGAAACCAATCCGAGATGGACTGTATGTGGGGTTCCCTGGACTGTATGGGCCCCGTGGGGGAGAAACAAGCCCCTGGGTGGCTGCTTCCGGCGCTTGTTGATTTGCCTGCTGAAGCTGGGTCATCAACCGTTGGATCTCTGCTGCTTGGGCTCGAATTTCACTGAGCAGATGTTCCCGTTTGCTAGTGTGGCATTAGCGTTAAGTGGTGACATGCGTTCATCTGTGATTGGAATATTTGGGACTCACGGTGGTACTCGGCGTTTCTTCCGCCCTGGAATGACGCATTCATGACCTCCATTCCCACACCGTCGACATGTCTCAGAGTCGTCCTTGAATTCGCACTTCACCTGTGGGTCAACGGAGCACCATTCGGCTCTATCAATTTCACCCGTGAGTGGGGCCGCGTAGGAACGTACCTTCAAGTTTTTACATCTGGCGCATGCACCGCTGCGTGTTGCCAAGGGCAACAAAAAGCATATATTAGCCTCCCACGCCCTTCACACGAACCAGGGGGGTTCTGATGCCATCGAAAAGTGGACACTCACGACTTGGTGCGACTACCATCTTCCCTAGAGTGATCAAAATCATCCCCAGAAGGAGTGGGGTCGTAAGCGAATGAATCTTCCTGTGATCGAACACGTTTCAGGCTACACGGAGAACCCGGACCGGCTTGCAAGTAACCGGTTGCGTCATATGTTTTCCCAAGCCCATTCCTCGACCGCAGCGGGGAGGTGTGAAGTGCCAGGGGTTGCTGGCTGTTGGGGGAGTCAAGGGAGCGGAAGGATCTGTGCGAGGGATCTCAATGAACTTTATATACCCCAAACACAAAGTCTATAGACGCACCCATCTTGAGAAGGGACCCTTGAGTGTGCAGAGCTGCCCCCAAACAGGTCGAGCGGGCTGCTTTCTATGCCAACATCGGACAACGGGAGAACCTGGTGGCGGTACGTTTGTCCTCCGGGATGGTCTAATGCCTGGTCCGGGTGGTACAATGCAGGTGGGGGCGATATCTGTGCGAGAGCCTGGTGACCGAACGTCGTATGTTGTTGGGGTGGAAAGCCGCCGCCTCTCTTGCGATACTCCTCGTTGGGCCGCGTAAATGGATCCCCACGGAGGTCTGATGAGTCGGCGTTCACGTTTGCAGGATTGGAGTTAGAGAAGATGGTTCCGAGTGGCAGCTGCTGTGCCGATACGATGTTTCCAGGGGAAGTGCTGTAGGCGTTTGGTTGCGAAAGGTACGGTCTCGAAGCTGGAAACGTAGGATTGAAGATACTCCCAGGGATCCGCTGATCGCCCTGGTCTGGCCTTTCAGGCCAGTCTGGGTGAGTGTAGGGTAGTTGCGCCGACAACGACGGCTGCTGCTGATAATCCGTGGGCATAGTCTGGTCGTCGTAGGAGTTGAAGTCCAGAAACGAGGAGTTCGGCCAGGAGGGCGGATTGTTAGAATCCATCTCGGGTCAGTGATGGAAGAGGAGGGGAGTTGATGAATCATGGCCTTTGTCATGATGCTCCCAACTCGTCCAGAAGTGACCCACGGGAGGCGGATCGATTCTCACTGCTCCTCACGACGAACAGACGGTGGTTTGGAGGAGAATAGGACGACCGCCTAGTTATATTATATCGCAACTGACCATTTCCATGTCTACCCCGTCCACACATTGACCGGAGCTCTCTATCTCCCGACGAACGATCACCAATCTAGGTTACGATCGCTCCGATCCCGTCTTCACACTTTCCCCCCGGCTCTCGCTTGCGACCTCGAGTACGTTGAATTTCTTAAGTTTGTAATAGTCGCGCACTACGCTCACGCCACAGGTGCTCTATCTCCCAACAATTAGGAAAATCGGAAGAGAGGCGGTCGTTGAGAATGATTAGATCGGGAGTGTCAGCCCAAATCAATTGATGCCTCACCTTGAACACCTCCACCAGGACGAACACCTCCGGGTCCCCCAGATCAACCTTGAGTTGTTTAGGAACGGAGTCGGCGATGGCCTCGATAAGACTCTGCCGAGTCAAAGTGCTATGATTCCTGATCCTCAGCTCAATTTTGTACTGTTCCCTGAGTGAACGACGAATCGTTCACATATAAGTACGTCAATGTCATTTCTCGCAACGTCGGGCTTATGGCACACTCACGCTAAGCGTAACGTCATCGTCGAGGGACGAAAGGAATTCTTCCATCGTCTTTCGGACGAGGCCCTTGATCTCTGGAAGCGCGGTGATGCAAGAATTCGAGACGGGCGTGAGCCTCGAGATATATCTGTTCCTTCTTCAGCAACGGATGAAATCGCGGGAAGCCCACTCCATACCTGGTCTGTGTGACGCCTGTCTCCCGGATATTATCCAGGTACTTGAGCACGAGCTTTACCGGGTCCACTGGCAGTTTACACGAAATGAAGATCACTGTGAAATGGTTAGATAGAGTCGCGTCATCACATAAAATTTCATACCGCAGGGTGTATTCGTCTGGCAGTTCGCTTCCAAGAGCTTCAGCCCGGGTATGGAACACTCCAGCGACAAAAACCCACCAAACCTCTGCTCTTTCCTCGGTCGCTTGATCGACGCGAGTTCTTTTGCAACTTGTGCCTCAAAATCTTCGCCGTCTTCGTCGCTCTCGTTTACCTTGTCATACTCTTGACCGCCATCCGTAGCAGCCTCCGGCCAAATATCCGAGGCGATCTGAGTGGTAACTGTAAGCATTCACGTCCTCCGGTGGGGAACAGGGGACACGGACCGACTCGAATACTTGATAGACCTCTCCGACCGCCTGTTTCTCTTTTCCCTTGGTACAGGAAACCCAGACCCCCGGTCCGTTTACGACTGGTTTTGTCCAGATCGAGCTGCCGTCCTAGGGTAGGCCGTGAACAAGGAGCACAGCGCGTGAATTTCGTTATCCCGCCCACCGAGCGATACCGACGAATTTTGTCTCTGTCGCCACCAGCATTCTTTCTTTTCGTAGTCGTAGCTGATCCCGGCGTAAAGTCTGTCATTATAGATAGATCGGGGGGGAAGCGTGAGCACTGGGTACTCTCATCTTCGATCACAATCGGTCGCCGGTCGCTATTTACCATCTCATCTCTATCGCCAAAAACCTCCCCACCAGGCTTAAGCCAAGCTTGATCTACGCCCACCTTATTATTTGGGAAATCGCTCGGGGCACCTGGCCGTTTCAACTCAACCTGAGACTTCCACTCCGCCAGCAACGACTACTTCAACATGTCTGATCCCCTAGACTCGATGCTCGACCTCATGCGTCGGCTTCCCCCGACGCGGGTTGAAGAAAACGTTTCGGCGTTGGTGGATATCTGCCCAGACTTTGCGGATGATCTCCTTGGAAGCGTTGATCAACCGCTCAAAGTCATGACAGATGCTGCGACTGGGAAGGAGTACCTTACTTGCGATTACAACAGGGACGGAGATAGTTATCGGTAAGTTTGGGCGCAGTTTCACGCGCGTCACTCTTGGTGGACGTTGGTGTGCATTGATGTTTTGTCTAGGTCACCGTGGTCCAACGAATACGATCCACCTCTGGATGATGGAACCATCCCTTCCGTCAAACTGCGAAAACTCGAGATCGCGGCAAATGACGCGTTCGATACCTACCGAGAGATGTGCGCCTTTCCTATGCCCAACGTAATCCAATTGTCACTCATCCCAAACACGTTGACACCATATTTGTGACTTCCAGGTACTATGAGGGCGGCATCTCGTCGGTATACCTCTGGGACTTGGACGATGGAGGGTTCGCCGGAGTTGTCTTGTTTAAGAAGGGTAGGTTCTCCTCCGCCAGCGCAGTCAGATCAGCATCCACAGATCGCCTGACTTCCAATCCTAGTACTGACCCCAGCTTCACCGACGGAGAGCGCTGGTTCCTGGGACTCCATCCACGTCTTCGAGGCGTCCGAGCGTGGCAGACAAGCACACTACAAGCTCACCTCAACTATCATGCTCAACATGGTCAACAATAGCGAGAAGCAAGCAAACGAAGGCGGGAAGAAAATTACTGGGGAGATCGGGCTAAGCGGGAGTATGACCAGGCAGGTCAGTCCCAATCTTTTCGTTCTCCTCTTCGGTCTCTGTTCTGTTGTCGGTTTGGTACTGGCGTGATTTTCCTTCCTTCTCAATTGCCGTACCTGGGGGCTGAGAACCCCTGACTTTAAGCCTGGCACGGAACGAGGTTTTCAGGAACCGTTGGAGCTGATGCAACCTTTACCCTTTCGCTCAACCTCGGATATCTCCCAACCCCGATCCCCGATCGACGTTGTATGACCGAACGATTTGACGATGCTCTAATTTTACGATTACCCCTCCGCGTTTGTTCCGGCAACGCTTCTGATATCCGGAATGTCGGGACTACCTGTTCCGACGTGCCTTTTGATTTATCGGCAACTCCGCGGCCACCAAACCGACCTCCGACTGCTCCTCCACCGACCGGCTGGGCCGCTTATGCGATATCTCGATTACCACCCCTGACCGAACATTTTGACCCTTCGGGGTGGACAGTCTGAGCATGATTTCTCGGTACAAGATCAGACTTCACATATCACGAATACGGGGAGGATAATCGAGGACATGGAAATCAAGATGAGGGGGTTGTTACAAGAGGTCAGTCGTTTGTCCTCCTCTCTCTGCTTCCCCTTTTCAATTTGGGTCATCATCCTTCCGTTGAGCGGACTGGTCACGAGTCTATATCCTTCCCCGCGTAACATCCACGTCTATTTCTTGTCCCACTTTTTGCAACGCTTCTCGAATCGTGATCAGAAATCAGACGCGACAAAATAGTCCGGGAAAACGATTTCCACTCTCCGCCCATTCCGCACAGTTTTGATCTCCGGTTCAAACTCTGGCTTCGTGGCGTCATGGCTTATGCAGCCACCAGCCACCATGGAATGCCTGATGGCCATTCAGCCTGCGGCTGATGGACATCGAATAAACCCTCAGCTTTTTCTTCCGAGGTCGCGATTGTGACACAGGCTCTCTCGTTTTGATCTATCCCTCTGACCCGGCTTCGTTTGTTGCGGCCTCTAGGTCTACTTCGGCAAGACGAAAGACATCGTGTATGACCTCAGAAGCCTCGAGGATCTGGAGCGAACGAGGAGGCAACGTGATCTCCAGAAGGAATTGGTTGGGTTTATCAAGCGGTAAGCTTCGCTCGTCGCATCGGCAACGATTCAATCAGGTTTGCGCAATATTTACGTCGTTATGTGTAAATGCGATTCCATGGTGGCTGGAACTTGGCTGACTCTGTCCAACTTTACTTTGTTTACCCCCCACGAGATACGATGGCGGGCGCAGAGGGTTGCACCTGTGGTTACCGATTGTTGTGCTTGTGATTCCTGTGCCTTTGGTTTGGCTCGCCCGGAATTCGGAACTGATACTTGAGCACTGAATGTGCGCAAACGCGAAACCATCAAGCCCTTTGCTTTAGCTGATGATGTGGCAGCATCCCAGCGGAGCGCTGTAGCCAGTCCATGCCACCTGGCCCTCATATCTGACATCTCGACCGTGCCCATCGGACGGAGTCCTTGAGAGACAAAACAGGAGCGACAACGACGATTGGAGGATCATCAGCATCTCGCCACTTTGCGCATGCCGAATACAATGTCACAAGCTTCCCCGACAAGCCCAGAACGTCGCCCAAAAAGAATTGGGATAAATCATTGACCGGTAGGCTCGTGAATGGCAATAGAAATTTTGGGAAGGAGGTCTGATCGCATCACCCCCTACCGTATGATCCCGCAGCCGAGAGGCATGAGCCAGTCATCGGCGGAAAATGCGGTCAGTGCGAGATACGCGATAGTATGCAGGGTTATATGTACGCGAGTCCGCTTACCATCATTTTGGGCATCTTCATCTTGAAATGCGAACTCTTCTCTTTTTCAATGTTTAGTGAGCCGCTGGATCCTGAACGACATGTGACTTCACCCGAGATACCCAACGGGAGCGAGAATAACCGGATAGCATTCGCTGCGGCATACGAGTAAAGGCGTAAAACAACGTGTTTACAACCGGAATATGGTACAGAGTCCCGGGGGTACCGGTGATAGGTGGTTGGTGGTGGTGGAATGAACCGGTACCGCGTCGGTTGCGACGAGTCATGACGGGCAATACAACCACCGACCGTGGGAAGGGCTGGTGTAGGAATCGTGGTGGCCGTGAGAGCAATGTAGGGAGGCACGACGTGGAAGGTATCCAAGTAGTGGTGCCAAGTGGTCCGCGCAGCGAGCGTCGGATGCTGAAGTTGAAGTTGGAGTCAAAACCCCACCGACCCCCACCATATGGTGACACCTCATGCCACCTGCATCCTTCGAACACTTGAACTTCTAGCTCCGATGATCCATTGTTTGGACCCTACTGCGGTCCCTGTCCGATATTTGAGATGATGGCACCCGAAGGTAGCTGGTAGTACGCCATTGTGGTTTTGCTGATGATGCAAAATTCTTAACTTCCTCCGGGGATGATATAACGCCGGTCCATCCGGAACACAAGTGCACAGCACAGCATCCTCCTCAAAGATCCGCGTGTTCTGCTCTCGGGAGGGAACAAAGAGTGATTCGGAACCCACTGTTGTGGTAGCGCTTCGCGTTACATTCACAACCGCCAAAGGATGGGAGGGATGAATTAAACTTTTTGTTTCAAGTTCTGAACGCTGAAGGGAAACGAGAAACCCAGGTTACTTATGAGCGGCCAGCCCCATTCATGCGGACGCTCGCGCCGTCCTGTGTATATATCCAGATTCTCGTATGTTACCGAACGGGAGAAGGGCCGATGAGGGATGGAAAAATCAACGGCTTACAATCTTCCCACCCCATCTCGAGGGCCTCAACGTGGTGTGGCTACGTGAGGATCAGACACTTGTGACCACGAAAGGGATGGCCTGTGC
>Ga0307515_10010735_pt1 | contig 17494 bp, 10 predicted proteins | sample 17_EM_MG_FD_194513 | JGI IMG/M metagenome (GOLD analysis project Ga0307515, IMG submission 194513) | Populus trichocarpa ectomycorrhiza microbial communities from riparian zone in the Pacific Northwest, United States - 17_EM | ecosystem: Host-associated > Plants > Roots > Unclassified | place...
CCCTGCTGCAGAAGGCCATGGAAGCCGACGCCGATACCGACACCGGGCGCGCGCTGATGGCCGCCATCGCCCAGAAGCGTGATGTCTACGTGGGCTTGCGCGGCAAACTCTACGAACACCTGAAGGTCGGCGACGTGCCGGCCGCGGAAGCCCTGCTCAACGAAAAGATGCTGCCCGCTTCGGTCGCCTACCTGGGCGCCATGGGGGACATGCAGGACCACGAGCGCAAGCAGGCCGACAGCGAAACAGCCGCACTGCGCAGCAGCATGGCAATGGCCAAGGGCGTGCTCATCGCGCTGACGATCGTGAGCCTGTGCGTCGGCGCGGGCATGGCCTTCGTGATCATGCGCTCGGTCACCACACCGGTTCGCGAAGCCGTGGCAGCCGCACGCGTCATCGCATCCAATGACCTGTCCCAACGCCTCGACTCGACCCGCCGCGACGAACTGGGTGACTTGCTTCGCGCGCTGTCGGACATGCAAGGCTCGCTGCAGCAGATGGTCGGGCAGGTTCGCCACTCCACGGACAGCATCACCACCGCCTCGGCCGAGATCGCAACAGGTTCCCAGGACCTGAGCGCCCGCACGGAGCAGACCGCCTCCAACCTGCAGCAGACCGCCTCGTCGATGGAAGAGCTGACGGCCACCGTGCGCCAGAGTGCCGACTCGGCGCATCAGGCCAACCAGCTCGCCGCCTCCGCCGCCGAGGTGGCGGCGCGCGGCGGCAACGTCGTCGCCCAGGTCGTGAGCACCATGGACGAGATCAACGCCAGCTCGAAGAAGATCAGCGACATCATCGGCGTGATCGACGGCATCGCCTTCCAGACCAACATCCTCGCGCTGAATGCCGCAGTGGAAGCGGCCCGTGCCGGCGAACAGGGCCGCGGCTTCGCGGTCGTCGCCAGCGAAGTGCGCAGCCTGGCCGGCCGTTCGGCCGAAGCGGCAAAAGAAATCAAGAGCCTGATCGGCGCCAGTGTGGAGCGCGTGCAGGCCGGTTCTCGCCTGGTGGCCGATGCAGGCGCGACCATGACCGAGATCGTCCATTCGGTGCAGCGTGTGTCGGACATGATCGGCGAGATCACTGCCGCGTCGTCCGAGCAGAGCGATGGCATCGGGCAGGTCAACACGGCCGTGGCCAACCTCGACCAGATGACGCAGCAGAACGCCGCGCTCGTCGAAGAGTCTGCCGCCGCCTCCGAAAGCCTCAAGGAACAGGCCCGCACGCTGACCCATCTCGTCAGCACTTTCAAACTCGACCCGGCAACAACATGAAAAACATCTCGATCGGATACCGCCTCGGCGTAGGGTTTTCAGCGGTGCTGGCGCTGACGCTGGTGATCGTCGCGCTGGCGCAGCAGCGCCTGGGAGAGCTCGACAGATTCCGCCAGGCACAACAGTCCAGCAGCCGCCACGCGGCGCTGGTCGAGCAGTGGCGCAGCCTCACGCAGTCGAACGTGACACGTGTGCTGTCGCTTGCGAAAGCAGGCAGCCCGAAGGCGCTCAGAAGCTACCTCAACCCGCAGATCCGCGAGACCACCGAACGCATCGCCAAGCTGCAGCAGGAAATCGCGGCCAGCTTCGTGCTGCCCGCGGAAACCGCCGCGATGGAGAAGGTCACCGAGAAGACCAAGGCCTTCATTGCCAAGCGCGATGAAATTCTCTCGGGCATGGAAGGTGGCGACACCTCCGGCGCCACCCTGGTCGACAGTGAGCTGGTTCCCTTGGCCAAGGCCTACGACCAGGCGATCGTCGCCCTGCTGGACACCGTGAGCGGCGCTGCTGACGCCGATGCCGCTGCCGCTGCCGAGCAGATCCGCTTCACCCGCTGGCTGCTGCTGGCCATGGGCGCGATGGCCATGCTGCTGGGCTCGGCGATTGCCTGGGCACTCACCCGTTCCGTCACCCAGCCGATGCGCCAGGCCATGGCCGACGCCGCACGCATTGCCGAGGGCAACTTGTCGGTCGCGGCCACCGTGGATCGCAACGACGAAGTGGGCGCCCTGCAGCGCACGATCGATCAGACGCGCCAGGCCCTGAGCGGCATGGTCGGCCAGATCCGCCTCGCAACAGACAGCATCGGCGTGGCCTCGGCCGAGATCACGCATGGCAACCTCGACCTGAGCCAGCGCACCGAGCAGACTGCGTCCAACCTGCAGCAGACCGCCTCGTCGATGGAACAGCTCACCGGCACAGTGAAGCAGAGCGCTGACTCGGCCCGCCAGGCCAACCAGCTCGCCGCCTCGGCCGCCGAAGTCGCCACACGTGGCGGCAAGGTGGTTTCGCAAGTCGTGACCACGATGAACGAGATCACCACCAGCTCGAAGAAGATCAGCGACATCATCGGTGTGATCGACGGTATCGCGTTCCAGACCAACATCCTGGCGCTGAATGCTGCTGTCGAGGCAGCTCGCGCCGGCGAACAGGGCCGCGGCTTCGCGGTCGTCGCCAGCGAAGTGCGCAGCCTGGCCGGCCGCTCGGCCCAGGCCGCCAAGGAGATCAAGAGCCTGATCGCCGCGAGCGTCGATCGGGTCGAAGCCGGCTCGCGCCTGGTGGCCGATGCAGGCACCACGATGACCGAGATCGTCGGCTCGGTGCAGCGCGTCTCCGACATCATCGGCGAGATCAGCGCCGCCGCCTCCGAACAGAGCGACGGCATCGGCCAGATCAACACCGCCGTCACCCAGCTGGACCAGATGACGCAGCAGAACGCCGCGCTGGTCGAAGAGTCGGCCGCCGCCGCGGAAAGCCTCAAAGAGCAGGCCTCACGGCTGACTCAGATGGTTTCCACCTTTCAACTTCACGCAGCCTGATCGGGATTGAACACCGTGCTCCAACAACTCAGCTTCAAACGCAAGATCGGCCTGCTCGTGGTCAGCGCTGTGGCCGGCCTGACCATCGTCACCAGCCTGTCGGTCTACCAGACGCGCAACGACATTCTCGAAGGGCGCCGCGTGGAGCTGCGCTCGGCGGTGGACTCGGCCTACAACGTCGCCGCCGGCTACCAAGCCGCAGCCGCCGCGGGCACGATGAGCGTCGAGGATGCGCAGAAGGCCGCCTCCGAGGCGGTCAAGCACGCGCGCTACGGCGGCCCGGAAGGCAAGGCAAATTACTTCTACATCGTGACGACCGACGGCATCGGCGTGATGCACCCGTTCATCAAGACTTGGGCCGAGCACACGCAGCTCGCAGGCAAGAAAAACGCCCAGGGCGTCGACACCGTCAAGATCCTGATCGACGCGATGGCCGCCAGCAAGACGGGCATCACCCACGTGGAATCGATGGTGGCTCGCGCCGGCGACACCGATCCCAAGGCCACGCTCTACCCGAAGTTGCAGTACATGCGCACCGTACCGGGCTGGAACTGGATCGTGGGCTCGGGCTTGTACATGGACGATGCCGACGCGCAAGTGCGCAGTGCCGTGCTCAAGCAGCTGGGCCTGTGCCTGGCCGTGCTGATGGCCATCGGCGCGGTGGGTTTCCTCGTCTCGCGCAGCGTGATCAGGCAACTCGGCGGCGAGCCCTCCGAAGCGCTGGACATCATGTCAGAAGTGTCCAAGGGCAACCTGGCCGTGAACATTCCGGCCGCACCGGCGGGCAGCCTCGTAGCCGGCCTGCAGACCATGATCCATTCGGTGCGCGACACGCTCGTACAAGTGCGTGCTTCGACCGACAGCATCAGCACCGCGTCGAATGAAATCGCCGTGGGCAACCAAGACCTGAGCCAGCGCACCGAGCAGACCGCGAGCAACCTGCAGCAGGCCGCTTCGTCGATGGAGCAGCTCACCGGCACGGTGAAGCAATCGGCCGACTCGGCCCGCCAGGCGAATCAGTTGGCCGCCTCAGCTGCCGAAGTGGCAGCACGCGGCGGCAACGTGGTCTCGCAGGTCGTGACCACGATGGACGAGATCAATGCGAGCTCGAAGAAGATCAGCGACATCATCGGCGTGATCGATGGCATCGCCTTCCAGACCAACATCCTCGCGCTGAATGCCGCGGTCGAAGCGGCACGTGCCGGCGAACAGGGCCGCGGCTTCGCGGTCGTCGCCAGTGAAGTGCGCAGCCTGGCTGGCCGTTCGGCCGAAGCCGCCAAGGAGATCAAGGGCCTCATCGGCGCCTCGGTCGACAAGGTGGAAGCAGGTTCGCGCCTGGTGGCCGATGCGGGCGCCACGATGACCGAGATCGTCGGTTCGGTGCAGCGCGTGTCGGACATCATCGGCGAGATCACTGCCGCGGCTTCTGAGCAGAGCGATGGCATCGGCCAGGTCAACTCGGCCGTGGTGCAGCTCGATCAGATGACGCAGCAGAACGCCGCGCTGGTCGAGGAATCCGCCGCCGCAGCTGAAAGCCTCAAGCAGCAAGCCGGTACGCTGGCCAGGGCCGTGGGCACCTTCCGCCTCGGCAACGAGCCAGCCGCCAAGACGGATTACGCCCCGGCAGCCGTTGCCTCAACCTCAGCCGCTAAGCCCACATCGAGCTTCAAGCCGTCGGCCCCTGCGGCCAAGTTCAAGGCTGCAGCTCCTGTGGTCAAGCTCGCCTCGGTCAAGGCACCTGCCGCTGCCGCTCCGCGCCCCCTCGCGCCGGCAACCGGCGCTGCCAAGCCTGCGGCTCCGGCCGTTGCCACCGCCGCACACAACGACGACTGGGAAACCTTCTGAGGTTCCACTGAAGCGCGCGCATGAACATCCAGAACCTGAGCATTCGCACGAAGCTCATGGGCGGCTTCGCCCTCGTGCTGCTGATCGCCATCGGACAGAGCCTGCTGTCGATTTCGCGGCTGTCCGCCGTGAACGCGCAGTCCACCGAGATCGCCCAGGACTGGCTGCCCAGCGTGCAGCTCGCTGGAAAAATGAACGGCACGCTCGGCCTCTACCGGGCAACTCGGTTGAAGCTGATGCTGACCGATGGCCCACAGTCGATCGACGCGGTCGAAGCCGAGTTGAAGAGGGTCGAGGCCGCCATGGACAAGACCACCGGCGAATACGCATCGATGGTCAGCAGCCCTGACGAGAAAGCGCTGTACGAAGTTTTCCAGTCAAAGTGGAAAGCCTACTTGGCCGGCGGCGAAGACGCGGTGGTGCTTGTGCGCGCCGGCGAGATGGCGACGGCCAAGAGCTTCTTCAACGGCCCGGAAGTCAAGGCATACAACGACACCGCCGAAGTACTGACAAAGCTGGTCGAACTGAACCGCATTGGCGCCATGGCGGCCAGCGCCAAAGGCGACGCGGTCTATGCGCAATCGCGCATCGTCTTGGTGAGTTCGCTCGGCGTGATGCTGGTGTTGGGCCTGGGCATCGGCTGGTTCGTGTCGCGTGACCTCGTCAACGCGGCTGCATCGGCGGTATCGCAAGCAGACAAGATGGCCGAAGGCGACCTGAGCCACACCCTGGCAGTCGATCGCCGCGATGAGATGGGCCGCTTGCTCGAAGCGTTGAACAAGATGCAAACCAACCTGCGCGGCATCGTCGCCGGGGTGCGCCAGAACGCCGAAGGCGTCGCCACCTCGAGCGCAGAGATCTCGCAAGGCAACAATGACCTGAGCGCACGCACCGAACAGCAGGCGAGCGCGTTGGAAGAAACCGCGGCGTCGATGGAAGAGCTGTCGAGCACGGTGAAACAGAACGCCGACAACGCACGCCAGGCCAACCAGCTCGCGCTGAGCGCCTCGACGGTGGCCGTCTCGGGCGGCGACGTGGTGAACCGCGTGGTCGGCACCATGAAGGGCATCAACGATTCGTCGAAGCGCATCTCCGACATCATTGGCGTGATCGATGGCATTGCCTTCCAGACCAACATCCTGGCGCTCAACGCCGCGGTGGAGGCGGCGCGTGCCGGTGAACAGGGCCGCGGCTTCGCGGTGGTGGCGGCCGAAGTGCGCAGCCTCGCGCAGCGCTCGGCCGACGCCGCCAAGGAGATCAAAACCCTCATCTCCACCAGCGTGGAGCGTGTCGAGCAAGGCACGGCCCTGGTCGACCAGGCCGGCGCGACGATGCAGGAAGTGGTGTCGTCGATCAAGCGCGTGACCGACATCATGGGCGAGATCAGCGCAGCCAGCGCCGAGCAATCGGCCGGTGTCGCGCAGGTGGGCGAAGCTGTCACCTCGATGGATCAGACCACACAGCAGAACGCCGCGCTGGTGGAACAGAGCGCCGCCGCGGCCGAAAGCCTCAAGACGCAGGCGCAGCAGCTGGTGAATGCGGTGGCGGTGTTCAAGCTGAGCAGCCACGATGTGCCGGGCGCCACCATTGCCGCGCCCGCGGTGGAGCGCCGTTCGCCGGCTCGCGCCACCAACGTGACACGCATCCATCCCAAACCCAAGGCTGTGGCACCCAGCGCACCGGCAGCGAACGCCCCGGCACTGGCCAAAGCGGCCTCGCGCCCTGCCCCTGTTTCTGCCCCATCAGCCACCGTCGCGGCCGCCGGTGCAGGCACCGACGACTGGGAAAGCTTCTGAGACACCGGTAGGTCATTCACCCCGAACGGCCCGCTCACGCGGGCCGTTTTCATTGGCGCTTCGAGCGAACTGCACCTGCAAAGCCCCGTTGCAGTGCGGATCAAGTGCTCTGCCGGTGTGCAGAATTCCTTACATCGGTGCCATCGGATTGCCGATAAGACGGGGAGCAGTTCCTGCCTTCATCGTTCAACGGAGACACCTCATGTCCAAGCACTTCGGCCACCTGGCCATCGCCACCCTCGCCGCCCTCAGCTTCAGCGCCCACGTCGCGGCCAAGGAAGGCAATGCCACGGCCGACGAGGCCTCTGCCATGGTCAAGAAGGGTGTCGCCTTCATCAAGGCCAACGGCACTGAAAAGGGCTACGCCGAGATCACCAAGAAGGGTGGCCAGTTCTCCGACCGCGACCTCTATCTCGTGGTCTACGGCCTGGACGGCACGGTGCACGCCCACGGCGCCAACGAAAAAATGATCGGCAAGAACCTGATCGAGCTTAAGGACGTCGACGGCAAGGCCTTCGTGAAAGAGCGCGTCGAGCTCGGCCAGTCCAAAGGTACGTTCTGGCAGGACTACAAGTTCACCAACCCCGTCACCAAGAAGATCGAACCCAAGACCTCGTACTGCGAAAAGCTGAACGACTCCGTGGTCTGCGGCGGCATCTACAAATAAGCAAGCGGCGTCTTGCCGCGAAGGAAACAACTTCATGAAACTGGGTGCCAAGCTGTTGGCTGCGCCGCTGTTGACGGCGGTGATGGTCTTGTCCATCGCCACCGTGAACACCGTGCTGCAAAGCCGGACGACCACGCAGAACCATGCCTCGTTCAAGAGCGACATGGAAAGCTTTCGCACCATCACCAGCGTGCAGGACCAGTTCGCGACGGCCCACGCCAACGTCTACAAGACGGTGGCGCTGATCGGCTCACTCGACGACGCCAAGATCAAGGCCTTTCGCGCCTCACTGACCACTCAGCTGGGCGGCATGAAGCGCACGCTGAGCGGCATGGTTGAAGCAGGCGCCGCCAACAACGAATTCAACACCGGCGTGACCGCGCTGGGCCCGCAGATCGACAAGTACGGCAAGCAGGCCGATTCGGCGATCGACCTGTCGACCGTCGACCCCAACACCGGCATCGCAGCGATGCAGAACGCCGACGCCACCTTCGCCTCGGTTGCCACCTCGCTCGGCGGGCTGGTGGCCAAGATGGAAGCCGCTTCGTCCGAAGCCATGGCTGCCGATACCGCACGCGCCAACCAGCGCAGCCTGTTGCTCGGCACACTGGGCTTGATCGTCTGCGGCGCTGCCGTGGGCGCTGCCTGGTGGATGCAGCGCAAGGTGATCGACGACCTGAACCGCGCTGTCGGCGTGGCAAGCGAGGTGGCCAACGGCAACCTCTGCGCAGATGCGAAGACCTTGCGTAACGACGAAGTGGGCGACCTGATGCGCTCGCTCGGCGCGATGATGCGCCAGCTCAGCAGCTCGCTTCAGACGGTGAGGGAATCGTCGTCATCGATCCAGACCGCGAGCGCCGAGATTGCCATCGGCAACCAGGACCTGAGCCAACGCACGGAGCAAACCGCGAGCAACCTGCAGCAGGCTGCCTCGTCGATGGACCAGCTGACCGGCACCGTCAAACAAAGCGCTGACTCCGCTCGCCAGGCCAACCAGCTCGCAGCCTCGGCTGCTGAAGTGGCAGCGCGCGGTGGCAACGTGGTCGCGCAAGTCGTGACCACGATGGACGAGATCAATGCGAGCTCGAAAAAGATCAGCGACATCATTGGTGTGATCGATGGCATCGCGTTTCAGACCAACATCCTCGCGCTGAATGCTGCGGTGGAAGCAGCCCGCGCCGGCGAGCAAGGCCGCGGCTTTGCGGTCGTGGCGGCCGAAGTGCGCAGCCTCGCGCAGCGCTCGGCGCAAGCGGCCAAGGAGATCAAGGGTTTGATCGGTGCATCGGTCGAGAAAGTCGAAGGCGGTTCGCGCCTGGTGGCCGATGCGGGCGCCACGATGACCGAGATCGTCGGTTCGGTGCAGCGCGTGTCGGACATCATCGGCGAGATCACCGCCGCGTCGTCCGAGCAGAGCGACGGCATCGGCCAGGTCAACACCACCGTGACGCAACTCGACCAGATGACGCAGCAGAACGCGGCGCTGGTGGAAGAGTCAGCCGCGGCGGCAGAGTCGCTGAAGGAACAGGCGACGCGGCTGGCGCAGGTGGTCTCGATCTTCCGGCTCGAGGCTCGGGCGTAGTCGCCCGCAGAGCGCATTCAGCCGCTTGTAGATGATTTACCTACAGCGGGCCGGGAAAGTACCGATATGACAACGATGGCGCTGCACGCCCCTGGCATGCACCGCATTCGAACTTGTCTTCTATCGTCAAAATTCGGAGGGTACTTTCCATGATCTCCTTGTCTTCGCTCCGCCTGGGGCCTCGCCTGGCTGTCGGCTTCGGCTCTCTCGTCCTGCTGTGCGCGGGCGTCGTGGGCCTCGGCATCGACCGCATTGCCACCATGCGCAGCGTGTCGGTTCAACTCGGTACGACCGAGGCCGAGAAGCTCTCGCTGGCCGAGCAGTGGGGACGCTCCATCGAGTCGAACACCGCGCGCACCTGGGTCGTGTTCTTCGCGAGCGACGAACAGGTCAAGCAGCGCGTGCGGGCCGAGATGCTCGAGACCAACAAAGGCACGACCGAGCGGCTCACCCGCCTGAAGGAAATCGCCGACTCGGTCGAAGACAAGCGCCTGCTCGAAGACATCTCGACGCAGCGAGATGCGTTCCAGAGCCTGCGCAACGGCCTGCTCAAGCGCAAGGAAGCCGGCGAAGACGTGAGCGCCGAGGTGATGGAGAAGCTCTTCCCCGCCGCCAAGGCCTACCTCGACGTGGTGCAGAAGATGATCGTCGCGCAGCGCGACAGCATGGCCGCCACCAAGGTGCAGGCCGAAGCCGCTGCGCTGCACGGCAGCGTGGCCCTGGGCATCGGCGGCGCGCTGGCGGTGCTGCTGGCGGTGGGCTTCGCCTGGCGCCTCACGCGCTCGGTGGTGAAGCCGATGGCACAGGCCAAGTCACTCGCCGCCGCCATTGCGGCCGGCGACCTGACACAGCAGGTTGAAGTGCACGGGCAGGATGAAGCCGCCGAATTGCTGCATGCGCTCGACGACATGCAGAAGGCCCTGGGCCGCATGGTGGGCCAGGTGCGCACCTCGGCTGACAGCATCTCCACCGCGTCGAGCGAGATCGCCACCGGCAACCATGATCTCAGCGCACGCACCGAGCAGACGGCCAGCAACCTCCAGGAAGCAGCTGCGTCGATGGAGCAGCTCACGGGCACCGTGAAGCAGAGCGCCGACTCGGCCCGCCAGGCGAATCAGCTGGCTGCCTCGGCTGCCGAAGTGGCCGCTCGCGGCGGCAACGTGGTCGCCCAGGTGGTGACCACCATGAACGAGATCAACGCCAGCTCCAAGAAGATCAGCGACATCATCGGCGTGATCGATGGCATCGCCTTCCAGACCAACATCCTGGCGCTGAATGCCGCGGTCGAAGCGGCCCGTGCCGGCGAACAGGGCCGCGGCTTTGCGGTCGTCGCCAGTGAAGTGCGCAGCCTGGCCGGCCGCTCGGCCGAGGCCGCGAAAGAGATCAAGAGCCTGATCGGCGCGAGCGTCGACAAGGTCGAAAGCGGCTCGCGTCTGGTGGCCGATGCCGGCAGCACGATGAAGGAGATCGTCGGCTCGGTGCAGCGCGTCTCCGACATCATCGGCGAGATCACCGCCGCATCGACCGAACAGAGCGACGGCATCGGCCAGGTCAACTCGGCCGTGGTTCACCTCGACCAAATGACGCAGCAGAACGCCGCGCTGGTGGAGGAATCGACGGCCGCCGCCGAAAGCCTGCGCGACCAGACCAGCCGCCTGACCGAGGTGGTGGCGCTGTTCCGTTTGCCGCAGTCCGCCGGACTGAAGTAAACGGCACATTTAGCCGTTCATCCGCCCTTTAGTTGCCCGGCAGAACGCCGATAGTCACTCCAGCACGCCGAATTGGCGCCTCTCAAAGGAATTTCCATGGACATGATTCACGAAGCCGCACACGTCGCACGCCACGAAGCTGCGCGCGCCGCCCTGGCCGCCCAGTCGGGCAGCGAATTTCTGACCTTCCGCCTGGGCGCCGAAGAGTACGGCATCGACATCCTGAAGGTTCAGGAAATCCGCTCGTACGAAGTGCCCACTCGCATTGCCAACGCCCCCCAGTTCGTCAAGGGTGTCGTCAACCTGCGCGGCGTGATCGTGCCGATCGTCGACCTGCGTCTGAAGCTCGGTTGCGAAACGGCCGACTACAACAGCTTCACCGTGGTCATCGTCCTCAACGTCAAGGGCCGCGTGGTCGGCGCCGTGGTGGACTCTGTCTCGGACGTGCTGGAACTGTCGGCCGACTCGATCAAGCCGGCTCCCGAAATGGCCTCGGCCGTTGACACCAGCTTCATCACCGGCATCAGCAGCGTCAACGACCGCATGCTGATCATGATGGACATCGAGTCCCTGATGGCCAGCCCCGACATGGGCTTGATGGACAGCGCGCACTGAAACCGCCGCGTGCTGAGGCACGCGACGAGGTCCGGGCCTCGGCTGTTGAACTACTGCATTGAGGAATCTGGATCGTGACTACGTTGAAATTGGGAAGCGGGTCGGTGGCCCGCAAGGTGTCGATCACCGGAGCACTGAGCCTGGCGCTGGTGCTGTTCGCGATCTGCGCGACCATGAGCCTGGTGGCGGCCGACCGCTCCCGCGCCCGCATCGTCACCTGGGTGGCAGACAAGACGCAGTCGGTGGCCGATTCCATCGACGCCTTCGACATGACCTCGCGGGTGCTGGTCGAAAAGTTCTTCGTCAACTTCAAGAGCGAGTTCACCCAGCCCTTCTCGCTCGACGAGACCACCACCACACTGAAGGTCGGTGAAGAAGCGCTGAACGGCAACTTCACCGCCGTCGACCGCTTCGCCAAGCAGAGCGGTGGTGTCGCCACTGTGTTCGCTCGCAAGGGCGACGACTTCCAACGCATCACCACCTCGCTGAAGAAAGAAAACGGCGACCGCGCCATGGGCACGCTGCTGGGCGCTGCCCACCCGGCCCACTCGCTGATGCTCTCCGGCCAGACCTACACCGGCCGCGCCGTGCTGTTCGGCACGCCCTACATGACCCGCTACGAGCCCATCAAGGACGCTGGCGGCAAGGTGATCGGCATCCTCTTCATCGGCTTCGACGTGTCGGCCTTCCAGACCGCGATCGAGAAGCTCGCCAACGACATCAAGTTCTTCGAGACCGGTGGCGTCTACGTCATCGACCCGAAGAAGTCGCCCGAAGAAGCCATGTTCGTGGTGCACCCTACCGCGAAGGGCAAGAAGGTCATCGAGACCTACCCCGAAGCCAAAGACCTGATGGCCCGGCTCGAGGCGTCGGCCGAAGGCCTGAGCATGCAAGGCGGCTCGATCCGCGAAACCACGCACAAGGACCACTGGGCCGTGCTGCGCAAGGCCAAGGCCGGCAACCAATGGGTGGTGTCCGAAGTGTCGGATTCCGAAGCCATGGCGACCCACTGGGCCACCATCATTCCGTTCGCCACGCTGCTGGGCCTGGCCGCGATGCTGCTGGGCGGCGGCCTCTTCCTCATGATGCGCCGCTGGGTCGGCCAGCCGCTGCGCGAACTCTCGAGCGCGGTCACCGTGCTCGCCGACGGCGACCTGAGCCGCAGCTTCCACAGCGACCGCAAGGACGAGATCGGTGACCTGATCCGCGACGTGGAAGGCATGCGTGCCCGCTTCCTGCAGATGATGACGGCAATGCGCAGCTCGGTGGATTCGATCACCACCGCCAGCACCGAGATCGCCAGCGGCAACCTCGACCTGAGCCAACGCACCGAGCAGACCGCCACCAACCTGCAGCAGGCCGCGTCGTCGATGACGCAGCTGAACAGCACCGTGAAGCAGAGCGCCGACTCGGCCCGCCAGGCGAATCAGCTGGCTTCGTCGGCCGCCGAGGTCGCCGCACGCGGCGGCCTGGTGGTCTCGCAAGTCGTCACGACGATGGACGAGATCAACGCCAGCTCCAAGAAGATCAACGACATCATCGGCGTGATCGATGGCATCGCGTTCCAGACCAACATCCTCGCGCTGAATGCCGCGGTGGAAGCGGCCCGCGCCGGCGAACAGGGCCGCGGCTTCGCGGTGGTGGCCGCAGAAGTGCGCAGCCTCGCGCAGCGTTCGGCGCAAGCGGCCAAGGAAATCAAGAGTCTCATCGGCGCATCCGTCGACAAGGTGGAAAGCGGCTCGCGCCTGGTGGCCGATGCCGGCGCCACGATGAACGAAATCGTGGGCTCGGTGCAGCGGGTGTCGGACATCATTGGCGAGATCACGGCCGCGTCGAGCGAGCAGTCCGATGGGATCGGGCAGATCAATGGGTCGGTGATCCAGCTGGATCAGATGACGCAGCAGAACGCGGCCTTGGTCGAGGAGTCGGCGGCGGCGGCGGAGTCGCTGAAGGAGCAGGCTCGGAGGTTGTCGGAGGCGGTTTCGGTGTTTCGCCTTTCGGCTGTTTGAACCTGTTCGTTTGTTTTTGAGAAGGGGCGGCTTGCGGGTCGCCTTTTTTGTTTCTTCGCCTTCGCGTCCTTCTTCGCTCAGTCTGAGAATCGCAGTGCCTGCATTCGCATGCGGCTTCTTCTCACTGCGTGAGGCCGACGTCGGGATGTGCCCCCGACAGGGCAGTAACTTTCTTTTGCTTCGCCAAAAGAAAGTCACCAAAGAAAAGGCGACCCGACGGTGGCGGTCGGCCCGTGGCCGACTGCTCTGCGGTGCTCGGTCTTTGGGGCCCGCGCCAAACTCGCTACGCGGCCTGCGGCCGCTGCGCTCAGACAAACGTCGCGAAGTCAGATTACGAAGCGTGCTGCGCACGCGGCCCCAAAGCCCTGCGCTCCTCGACGCCACCCACGGGGCCCAAGAGCAATGCGGTCGTTGCTTCGCAACTTCCCCGGTCCACCTCGCTTCGCATCGGGCGCGAGCGAAGCGACGCGTCACCGTGCGATGCGAAGCGAGCCGAATCTGGTGTTCATGTCCCCCTTCGGACGAGCTGAGCAGCACAGGGCTTTGCGGGGCGCGCGTTAGCGCGCATCAATAACTGACTTCGGGCGGCTGTCTGAACGCAGTGAGCGCAGCGAACGAAGTGAGTTCGGCCCGACCCGCAAAGACCGAGCAGCGCAAGGCAGCCCTCGCAACGCGAGGGCCGAGTCGGCAGGGTCGCTTTCTTTGCCCCCTTTCTTTGTCGACACAAAGAAAGGGGGTCGGCCGCCGGGCCGAAACCCCGGCGCTGCCTCACGCAGTGAACAAGAGATTCGCGAAAACGAGATACCTCAAGCCAGAGCGGTAGTCGCGAAGGGCGAGAAGGACTTACTCCGCCGCGGCCCGCCGCAACGTCTCCACCACCGGCCTGCGCAACACCTCGCGCAACCCCCACCACCCCCCCCCCAACGCCAACAACGCCCCCGCGGCAGCACCAATCACCGGCACAAACGGCGAAGCATTCCAGCTGAACTGAAAAACGTACTTCGCCAACGCCCACCCCACCGCCACCGCCGCAATCGACGCCAGGAACCCAGCCAACGCGCCCACCCCCAGCAACTCAGCCCGCTGCACCTGCGCGAGCAGCTTGCCGCTGGCCCCCAGCGCCCGCATCACCGCGAACTCACGTGCCCGCGCCTCGCGCGTGGCCGTGACAGCGGCGAACAACACCACCAGCCCAGCCGCCAAGGTGAAGGTGAACAAGAACTCCACCGCGCGAATCACCTGGTCGAGCACGCCCTGGATCTGGCTGATGGACGCCGACACGTCGACATTCGTGATGTTGGGAAACTCGCGGCTCAGCGCGTTGTCGAACCCTGCAGCAGAAGGCGCACGAAAGGCGGCGATGTACGTGGCCGGCACGTCGGCCATCTGCGCGGTGGGGAACATCACGAAGAAGTTCGCGCGCATCGAACCCCAGTCGACCTTGCGCAGGCTGGTGATGCGGCCTTCGGTCATCGCCCCGGCCACGTCGAAGCGCAGCACGTCGCCGAGCTTTAGTTGCAGGGTTTCGGCGAGGCCTTCTTCGACGCTCAAGCCACCCTTCTCTTCGCCGACCCACTTGCCGCCGGTCACCACGTTGTGCTGCGGCAGTGCGGCGCTGTGGCTGAGGTTGAACTCGCGGTCGAGCAGGCGCCGGGCACGGTCGTCCTGCAGGCCGTCGGTCGAGGTGGTCTTGCCGTTGATCGCGACCAGGCGGCCGCGGATCATCGGGTACCAGTCGTACTGGCTCACACCGGCAGCGCGCAGCCGCGCCTGGAAGGCGTCGCCCTGCTCGGGTTGCACGTTGATCACGAAGCGGTTGGGCGCATCGGGCGGCGTGGCCTGGCGCCAGCTGGAGATGAGGTCGGTGCGCAGCAGCACCAGCAGGCACAGGGCGAGCAGGCCCACGCTCAGGGCCGACACCTGCAGCACGGCGAATGCCGGCCGCGCGGCGATCTGCCGGGTCGCGAGCACCAGCCAACGCGGTGCGCGCGCCTCGGGCACCGCGCGGCGCAAGGCCTGCACCGCCAGCCACGACAGCACGGCGAAGACGGCGACGGCGGCGGCAAAGCCGCCTACCGCGATCAGACCCAGCTGCAGGTCGGACGACACGGCCAGCAGCAAGGCGATGAAGCCGGCCGCACCGGCACCCAGCACCGCGATCGACGCCGGCTTCAAGGCGCCCACGTCGCGACGGATCACGCGCAGCGGCGGCACCTGCGACAGCTGCAGCACCGGGGGCAGGCCGAAGCCCATCAACAAGGTGAAACCCACGCCGACACCGAACAGCGCCGGCCAGCCGGTGGCAGCGGGCATGCTGGCATTCACCAGGCCGGCGAGCAGGTACACGAAGACGTAGTGCACTGCGTAACCCAGCGCGACGCCGGCCACGCTGGCGAGCAGACCGACGAAGGCGAACTCGATCAGGTACTGCAGGGCGATCGTGCGCTGCGGCTGGCCGAGCACGCGCAACATCGCGCAGTCGTCCAGGTGGCGGCTGGCGAAGTCGCGCGCAGCAATGCCCACCGCCACCGCGGCGAGCAGCGCGGCGAGCAAGGCCACGAGATTCAGGAACTTCTCGGCGCGGTCGAGCGTCTGGCGCATCTCGGGGCGGCCGCTTTCCAGCGACTCCACCCGCACGCCGCGCAGCGAGCCGCTCTTCACCTGGGCATCGGCCCACTTGACGAATTCGCGCACCGGCGCTTCGTTGCTGCCCGGTGCCGCAACCGCCAGGCGATACGTCACGCGGCTGGCGGGCTGGATCAACGCGGTGGCCGCGAGGTCGGCCTCGTTGAGCATCACACGCGGCGCAAAGCTCATGAAACCGGCGCCGCGGTCGGGCTCGATCACGATGACGGAGGCAATCTTCAGGCGCGCATCGCCGAGCAGCAGCTCATCGCCCATGCGCAGCTGCAGCGCGTCGAGCAGCGGGCCGTCGACCCAGACGGTGCCGCGATCGGGCGCGCGCGTGGTGAGCTGCTCCTTGCCGCCCGGAGCATCGGCCAGGCGCAGTGCGCCGCGCAGTGGGTAGGCCTCGGTCACACTTTTCACCGCCACCAGCTTGGAAGCGCCACCCCGGTCGTCGGGCGCACGGCCCATGCTCGGGAAGGTCAACGTATTGGCCGTCTTGAGCCCGAGCGCGCGGGCCTTGTCGGCAAACGCAGGCGGCAGGGGCTGGTCGCTTGCGACGATGGCATCGCCGCCCAGCAGCTGGCGCGCGTCGCGAGCCAGGCCATGGTTGAGGCGATCGGCAAAGAAGCCCACTGCGCTGAGCGCGGCGACCGCCAGCGTCACGGCAACCACCAGCAGGCGCAGCTCGCCGGCACGAAAGTCGCGCGCCATCTGGCGCCACGCGAGTTGCCACAGGGACACAGTGAACGGGGTGGGCATGAGAGTCTCTCCGATCGACGGGCGGACCTTACCCGATGCGTGGGGTCGAGTGAGCTGTGCGTGTTTGCGGGGTATTGCGAAGCCGCAGCCCGCTGGTCACACTGGCGCCTGCTTCATCCCTTGCCTCGCATGCCGCCTTCGACGATCACCCCCGCTCGCCCGCTGATGGCGCCGCCCTTGCTGCTTGCACTGCGGCTGGCGTTCGGCCTGCTCACGCTCGTCGCCATCGGCTGGCAGCTGAGCATCCATCTCTCGCACGGCTACAACGTGCTCAACTTCTTCAGCTATTTCACCAACCTGTCGAACCTGTTCGCGGCCGTCGTTCTGCTTCTGGGTGCATATCACCTGCACGCGGTAGGCACAACGCAGAACGAAGCGCTGCGCGCCGCCTCGGTCGTCAACATGGTGGTGGTCGGGGTCGTCTTCGCGGTACTGCTTCGCGATGTGGATCTCGGCTCGCTGCTGCCCTGGATCAACTTCGTGCTTCACACGCTTATGCCCTGCGTGGTGGTGGCCGACTGGCTGCTGCAGCCACCGCGGACGAAGCTCGGTGCGCGGCAACTGCTGCTTGCGCTGATCTTCCCTGCGCTCTATCTGGTGTACGTGCTGGTTCGCGGCAACAGCATCGGCTGGTACCCGTACCCCTTTCTGAACCCAGCCCTTGTCGGCGGCCATGGCGGCGTGGCCGCCTATGCCGCGGGCATCACCGCAACGTTTGCGGCCGTGGCGTGGCTGGTGAGGGTTGTGGGAAACAAGCGCGCCACCAACCAGCAATTCAACTGACCGGCAAGCTGCATCGGGATTTCCAGAACACTGCGTGCAAATCGGCCGAACATTGATCGGCTGCCTGGGTGATTCAATGGATGCATGAACACCCTGCCTACCCTCTTCCTGTCCCACGGCTCGCCGATGCTGGCGCTGGAACCGGGCGCTACCGGCCCCTTCCTGCAAGCGCTCGGGCCGACCATCGACGCCACCTTCGGCCGCCCACGCGCGATCCTCGCCGTGTCGGCCCACAGCACGGCGCGCGAGCCGGTGCTGCTCGCCTCGGCGCAGCACAAAGCGGTGTACGACTTCG
>Ga0307515_10010736_pt1 | contig 17492 bp, 9 predicted proteins | sample 17_EM_MG_FD_194513 | JGI IMG/M metagenome (GOLD analysis project Ga0307515, IMG submission 194513) | Populus trichocarpa ectomycorrhiza microbial communities from riparian zone in the Pacific Northwest, United States - 17_EM | ecosystem: Host-associated > Plants > Roots > Unclassified | place...
TGATTCTCAGGTGGGATAGTTGTGTACTTGACGAGAGCAAGGCACTTCGTATCACCCTTTACATCTCCATCATCAACCATCTTGGCAGAGGTCCTCGCAGAGTTGAGCTCTGCTTCCATTAACTGTAAAACAACCCATGTTATCGCCTCTAGTGAAGTTTCTTCCAAACGAAGAAAGTTCACCATGTCCACCAAATAAAACATGAGAATCATTACACCACAAACAAATGCAACTCAAAGCATGTAAGGACGAGTCCCGCATGAAGTTCAGAGCATTATATGTCTGATTAAGAGAATTTGAATATGTATATATAGCAAAGCAAATTGAAGTTGCATGATACTAGTTGAAAATTAGACAATAATGCAAGCATGGTTTTCACTTTTTTCCTCCATAAGGGCTTAAATTTGGCCTTACCTCCGACATCAGGCATTCAATATGAGCGAGATATGGATGGCGATCAGGGCATTGATCACAGTAGTAAACAGGATACGTTGGATCCCTTTTTTTCTCACAAAACTCACAGTAATACTGGCCCGAGTCGTCTTCAACAAAGCAATCCTTGAGGGTGAGGTAATGGGAATGGTAGCGGGAGTGGCAATCATTCTCAACAACACGCGGTAAAGGAATGCAGTCCAGATGAACATAATATTTGCATTCTAGACAGAGATAGTAGGAGCCCTTGCAAACCTTGCGGCAAGTGTTGCATACAGAATACTCGTTGAAATAGCTCGCCACAAAATAATAGAGATTGTGCTCATGGCCCTTGTGTTTTAAGGAAGATGCTACCTGTAGAGACTTGTTAGCACATAGAATATGCAGATTGAAGTCGCATTCAGAACATCGATAAAAAACCTTCCTAATTGGCATGTGACAGGCATCACATTCTGAGCCATATTCAGCAACTTGAGCACGGAGAGGGTGCGGAGGGTGGTATGGATGTTGTATTTCCGATGGCATATCTTTACATGATTCATGGAGGTAGAATTCACAGTCCAAGCAACCGTAGGCAGGACCTGAAAGGAGCAGTTGGCATCCAGTACAAGTTTTTTCAACTTCCTGCTTGGCATTGAAGGAAACTAGCAGGTGCTCATCACCGAAGTAGGGAATCTCGGTATTTTTCACACCTTTTCTTGATCTCAGATCCTCGCCGTCAGTTGAAATCGCACATTTGACATCAAGATTGAACCGGCATGCTTTGCAGTGGAAGGCAAAGCCAGGAGACATATCTCTACATCCATCACAGACAAAGAACCCAGCTAAGCTAGGAGGTCTAACAATGAGGGTGAGAGGATGAATTGAGTGAAGAGAATGCTTCGGTAGCTCAGAGGGCAATTCAAAGCATGATTTGTGCAGCCAAAAGTCACCACAAATTTCACAAAAATAGGCTGGACCATGAATGGTTTCAAAGCAACCATAGCATAAGGGAGATCCAATCTCCTCCCCGGATAGCTTGGCAATCTTCTTAAGCTTCTCCTCACTCTCCTCATAAAAAGTCAACGCATGGCCATGGGACTCATGGCTGAACTGTCCAACCTCCATCTTAGAAAGAGAGAGAAATGCAAGTGATTTATCAAGACAGTATATTACAGAACATCACAGCATTACAACTGTTAAAGCAAAATTTGAGACCTCGAAGACTAAAATAATGAAACGAACAATTAAAAAAAAAGGAAACTGGAAAGCGATAGATAAGCATTAAAAAACATTGTATTTAAGCAAGACAGGTAGATACCGATAAACAATCCAAAGAAATACAAAAATAAAAAAAATGAGGAACCTAGAGTTTTATTGATAGTACATAATACAATTAAAATAATTAAAAATAATAAATTTAATCTAAATACAAAGAGATTGTATATAGGTTAAACAAAGAAAATATAACGACTATTCTATTCTTAATAAACAATAAAACAAAATAATTTTATATTTTTTAGCATCTCTCTTTAAACTCACGATGCGGTAGCTACAAGCATCGAAAGTTTGTCAACTAAAAAATAAAAGCAGGACATAGAATTCGACTTGGTAAAGAAATCTACAAAGAAAAAGGAATAAGGGGCAAAGTAATGGTGTCATGCTTGAAAAAGTAACGAGTAAGATGACAATCAATTTTGATGTGCTTAGTTTGTTCAATAAAAAAACCGAGTTATGAGCAATTTGAATAAAGCTCTAATTGTCACAACACATAGAAGTGGAATGAGAAAGAGAAATTCACATATCTACAAGTAACCAATGTAACCAAACAATTTCTTTAGTAGTAGATGTTATAGCATTATATTCTACTTCAGTTGAAGATTGAAAAACAATAGATTGTTTTTTGTTCTTCCAAGAAATAAGAGAATTACTCAAAAAAATACAGAAACCAGTAATAGACTTGTGATCTGTGGGATCATTGTCATGATCATCATCAGAGTATGCACGCAACTCCAAGAAAGAGATGGATGGAAGTAAAAGGCTCTAAAAAACTAAACCCCAAAGATATGGCAAAATACAAAGAATAGCTTCTCAATTAACAGTAGTAAGAGAAGCAATAAACTGACTAACAATATAAATAATATACACAATATATGGATGAGTAATAGTGAGATGTACCAAGCTTCCAATAATAGTACAGTATAAAATAGGATCTGACAAAAGCAAACCATCAGAAGAAGAATACTTTGAGTTAACTTCAATGGGAGTTATCAACAAGTCTAGTCCACTCAAGAATTCTGCAACATATTTCAACTGAGAAAGAAGATAACCTCCGGGTGATTAGGCTATCTTAATACCCAAGAAATATCGTACAGAACCTAAATCCTTCATTTCAAACTATCTAGCTAACTCTGTCTTCAAAACTGAAATATTATCAATATTATCACCAGTAATAATCATGTCATCAACATATAAAGATAGAATGACACGACCTACATCAGTGCACTTAACAAAAAGAACAGAATCATGACTACTAGAAAAAAATCTAAAGGAAGAGATTACAACATAAAATTTCTCAAACCAAGCATGAGGTGCTTGTTTGAGACCATATAATGTTTTTTTAAGCTTTCAAACATACCCAAAATCATGTGAAACACTAGGAAGAGGCGTCATATAAACTTATTCTTGAAGATCTTCATTCAATAAGGCATTTTTAACTTCAAGTTGAGAGATATGTCACTAACAAACCGAAACGACTGCAATGAGAGTATAAATAGTAGTCATTTTTGCAATAGGAGCAAATGTCTCCTCATAATCCATACGATACTGTTGAGAGTATCATTTTACAATCAACCTAGCTTTGTATCGCTCAATAGATCCATCAGAATTAGTCTTGATCTTATACACCCTGACAACCACTAACACTCTTACTAGAAGGTAGGGGAACCAAATCCCAAGTATTTATCTTATGCAAAACTGAAAATTCCTCATTCACAGCTTGCTGCCAAAGAGGATCAAGAATTGTCTTTTTATAGAAAGAGAACTTAGAAAGACAATGAATAGAAGCTAAAAAGAAACTAAAAGATGAAGAATAACAAGAATATACAAAATATAGTAACTTTGTGGACTTACAAATACGTACGGATTGATATAGAAATGGATCCACAATCTCAAATGGAGCTTGGAGGACCAGAGAAGAAAATAGAGCTTCAAGTGTATCGAACAGTAAAGTGTCATTGCCTACATAATAATCAGTATAAATTGGTCAAATAGAATGTTAAGGTAATGGGGTAAGAACATGTCAACACTATTCTATTTTTAATAAACAATAAAATAAAATATCTCTATATTTCTTAATAGATACATACCTCCATGAATATCAGTCTTTTACAACAAGAAGCTTTTTGACCTTCTATTTTTCTCTTTTGGAAGTAGAGAAATCAAAAGGAAAGATAAAGAGTTCCATACAAGAGAGAAGCAGTGACAACATACTGTATAGATACAATAATGGATACCCATTTGTGTATATTTAGTAAAGATGTTGTTTTATGAGTTTATGAAATACCTACCTACCTGAGTAATTTTCAGGGATGGTTTTTTAAATTTTCATTGCCAGAATTAATGGTGGTGTGGGTTTTGTTATGGTTTCTCCTGCGGGGTAAATGTGTCTTTTGATGTAGTTTCAAAAAATGTTGTTGAAATGTATAGAAAATTGCTTAAAATACTTTAAGAAGTAAAAAATCTCAAAAGTATTTAATCATTACAATTTTAAAAAATAAAAATTACATTTTTGTATAAATTAAGGGATTTTTTGAAATATATAAATATAATTATTTTAAATTTGGATGTAAGAACTTGAAGAAAGTAATTATTGAAAAAGAGGATATTATACAAAAATATTATTAAAAACATAGTGACATTTAAAGATTTTTTTAATTATATAAAAATAAATTAAGTAATTTATAGTAGTTAATTTCTACTAAAATCAAGTTTCTCATCTTTTTAAAATTGATTAATGCTATATATATATATATATATATATATGAATAATATGACGTGAAAGGAAATCACCTGATTTTGAGTTAGTATTTAGGAGTGTGATAATTGTTTTTAAATAAATTTTTAAAATATATTTCATTTAGAAAATATGTTTTAATAGTTTTAAATATTTAATATTAAAAATTAAAAATTAAAAATTAAAAAATTTATATTTTAACATATTTTTAAACTAAAAATCATTTTAAAAATAACCTTGCACAACAATCATATGCTAGGCCAAAGTGGAGGATAAGAACTGCAGAGACCAAAAGACTTCTTGTTATAAAACCTCAGGAAACCCGAACTGAGAAATTTGAAAAGCAAGCAAGAAAGAAAGGAAGAAGAAGATGTTGTTTCAAGTAGGAGGACAAGGGACACGACCCACCTTCTTCGAGATGGCTGCTGCTCAACAACTCCCTGCCAGTCTCCGTGCTGCCCTTACCTACTCCATCGGTGTAATTGTTTGCCCATACTTATACATACCTGCATGTCCACATCTCTCGTTTTGCATATAATTGTTTGCCCACCCACTTAATTTTTCAAGTTTTTAAGGGATGGGAAGCTGATATTTTTGTGACCCACTTGAGATTTTCATCTGGGTTTCTCTTAATTCTCTCATTTTTGTTTGAGTTTGTCAATTTCATGTGTTAATCAAGTCTCTTTTTTTAAATGTTTTTTTTTTTTATGTTCTTGGTAAGATGCAATTACTTGACTTACTTTTATTCAAAAGGTTGGCTTGTGCTTATGTTTCCTTATTGAATATTGTGGATTTGTCGTCTTGAAGGTATTGGCATTAAGAAGACCATTCCTGCATAAGGTGTTGGACCATGAAGATGAATTCTTTTCATTGCTTATGTTGGTCCTTGAGACTCATAGCTTGCGGACTACAGGTTTAATTTCGTCTTTCTATGGCCTTGCTGTTTCTTTGATAATTCCATTTGCATTTTTTTATATAAATAAATTTAACTGCATACTCACATTAACTTTGGCTTATGTTGTTGCCATTGCTACTACCAAGTGAGTGGGTGATCGATTGTGTTTTCTCTTGTTTCTTATTTGATTGGAGATTCTATCCTTCTAGTTTATATGCTCATGTTTTGTGTCATTAACTGATTCCTTTTTTATTCTTATCTATTTGATTTTTTGTCATACATTTAATATTGAACCCCTGCAACACACGATGAAGATTTGTCTTTTGTGTCCCCATGCATCAAGAACTAAACTTATTTCCTTCCCCTTGACATGTTATGTGCTCTGTGAGTCAGGTAACTTGCTTAATCCCATTGTTTGTCCCTCCCTGAATTAGTTGGAGTTTATAACCTCTCTTGGTGATATAGAAAGTAAATATTAGAGATATTCATTTTTTTTTTCAAGAATAGATGATGAGGTTAATCCTCATTTGGTTAGAAAATGGGATCGGGGATGTTTCCAAATTGATGTTGGAGGATTGGTTGTGTGAAAGCTGTTAATAAGGCTTTGTTGGGTACATGGTGGTGGTGATGGTTGGTTGGTTGTGTGAGAGCTGTTAATAAGGCTTTGCTGGGTACGGTTGTGGTGATGGTTTGATTTAATTTTGTTTCTTAAATTGCTGCGCTGTGTCTCTAAATTTGAGCATGCTGTTTGTTTAAGTTGGGCTACTAAGGTTGTTCCTTACTTGTTGCATAGGGCTCATTAATTTGTATGTATATTCCTCTTCAGATGCTTCTTTTTCTGAATCCCTATATGGATTGCGAAGAAGGACGGTGAAGATAAGAGTAAAGAAGGAAGATGTGCGTCCAAACTCAGGGGATGGAATTCAGCACTCAGGGTTAGAAAAGCACCAAAGAATTCTTTCAGTTGTATTTTTGGTACCATCCCCTCCTTCCTTTAGCTGATATATTTTTCTTCCCTGAAGTTGTTTTCCTCATAACATTGTGAAGGGTAGTTAAAACAAGTTTATAAACAGTAACTGTTACCTAGTTTCACTCTATATAAATGGTATCATAATAAGTTAATTACTTTCAAACCATTATGATGTAAGTTAATGACTTTTTTTATGCATCTTGCTAGGTTGTGTTGCCTTATTTTAAGTCAAAATTGTATTCAATATATAACAAAGAAAGGGAAGCCAGGCTTCAAGCAAGTTTGTGGGGAAATGGTGATGAAACAGTTGAAGATGCTGAATATTTTAGTGGAGGGGAGGCTTCTCTTGTTTCTAGAGAAACAACAATTAGAGCACGTTTGATGAAGAAAATTCAGAAAATTTTGTTTGTTTGCTACCCTTGGCTGCATGCTAGTAATGAAGGTAAAGTTTTCATTTTGTCCTCATTCGAATAGTACTTGTTAATCTAGTCTTTCAAGTCAAATGTAAGAGCTTGCAATTGAGGAAAGTTGGGATGAGTTAATTCATAACATGATGATGTAAAGTTTACATGTCTGTATTCTTCATGGAACATATACGTCAATCATGAAGAAGTTGTATTCAAGTTTCATCTATTGCAATAACATTCAATATATTTCCTTATGCTCCTTTATGTATAGATACTAAATAATTTTAGAAGCACGAATGCCGTTGTAACTTTTTGTGTATTGTGAGGGAATTCTAATGTTCAGCAATCCAATTAGGGTATCTTCTGACAAATTTGTGACATGTTTCCAGTATTGGGTACTGAAGTTGTTCTATATTTTACTGGTCAATTAGAAAATCATTTCCCTTAGCTACTTACTGAACCCCAAGCAACGCTCTGGACCAACAATACAGCCTTTTTTAATCTAATCTAGAATATTACAATGCAGTATCCTGATCATTATTCTGAAACTTTTTTAGCATGCTGTTGTGTGCCAAACTGGTTTCTGTCTTCATGTTTGGTTGGAAATAGTTTGTGTTTGTCAAAATGTCCAATCTGATCTGAAGTGTTGCAATGCAGGAATGTCATTTGCTTATCAGCTCTTATATTTGCTGGATGCTACTGGGTTCTATTCGTTAGGACTACATGCACTTGGGATTCATGTTTGTCGAGCTACAGGGCAAGAGCTGGTACTAGATTTGAATAGAATAGAGAATTTACACTTGTATTTTTAACAATAAGTATTCAGAAATACATAAATTCAAAAATACAAATATTCAAATATAGTGCTTGCTGCTATTTTACTGTCCTTTGAGAAACCTTAACAAATGATACATATCTTAGTGCTCTGTCCAATTGTTTTGATGTCAAGGTAGATGGACACTACTTCTAGAATTTCAAAGATACGAAGCAATGAACGCGAGAGACTTCATGGCCCCCCATGGTTGAAGGTATAATAATTAAAATTATTTAGTTGCTTGAGTAACTTGATGTGGAACCTTTTGCTATTCAGTATTTGTTTGCAGAAATTGACAATATAGTTGTATAGCTGTTTTCCAATGTAGAATATTGACATACCATCATTTATGTGCAGGCGTTACAAGGAGCATTGCTAAGCTGCGGATATACAATGCTTGACTATGCACAAACTGGCTTGATTGCAGCAGTGTTCATCTTTAAAGTGAGTGTGGTTTACCTGCATGGGGAGTTGTCCATTATCAAGTAATATTGTCTGCAAAAACTGTAGCTACTCATAGATGTCATGTTGTTCGTGTTGTCATTGTTTCTAATGCCAGCAATGCTCAATTCTCTTCCCCTTCCCAGTCAACATTACCAGTGATCCTTTACAGTTGCAGGTTTTTACAATCCTTGCTGAACAGTGCTTTCTGTTTCAAAAAAGTTTTACCTTTATAACCAAATTTGAACTGATTTCTTTTTACAAAATAATGGTAAAATGTTTTTGGCATCTAACCTATTTCAGCTGGACAGTATCAAATCTGACAGTCCCTAAAGTTCCACTGTACTCATTTCCATGCCTTTTCTTGTCTTGAGACCCTAACCTCTCAGAACTAAGCTTATATCTTGTTATATCATGTTCATTTTAACGTCGAGATAGTAGACTTCTTGCAATAGCAATGATTTGATGGTCCTATTTATGTTTTTCATGCATTAATTTTCATTTTTCTTTTTACATCTTTGCTCTTTACAATAAGTATAGACTGGCATTAACTTTTTGTTAGTGTGAACCATGCAGATGATGGAGTGGTGGTACCAATCTGCTGAGGAGAGAATGTCAGCTCCAACAGTGTATCCCCCACCCCCACCACCTCCAGCCCCGAAGGTGAGAAAGGAGCTTTTCAGTCTTGGATTTCATAGCGGGGTACCCCCCCACTCTCTCATCCTCGTGCAAACAAACTCACACATACTCGTGTTATAGTAATGGTTTCCTTTTCCTATGTAAATCCATGGAAGCATCTACTTTAAATAATAGAAAATTATGCATGAGCACCTATATTTTTTATTTGGTCAGTAAAGCTATGGTGTTTTAATGATAGAGATGATGGAAAAATATATCATGTCATGCTGTTGATAATGAAGTTTAATCATTACTTTTCATGTAACTGTCTCTTGCATGTCAAATTTCAACAATTATCAAATATTTTTCAGCTCTTCATGACCTTAGTATTAGGTTCTGTCAGACGTGAAAATCCAAAAGGTTCAAAGATACATAATGGTCTCCTTATTATTAAACAGGTTGCCAAAGAGGGGATTCCACTGCCACCCGATAGAACAATCTGCCTGTTGTGCTCCCAAAAGCGTGCAAACCCTTCGGTTGTTACAATCTCAGGATTTGTTTTCTGTTATGCTTGCATATTCAAATATCTATCTCAGGTAAGGAATCTAGTTCCATTCTCTATCAATATCCATATTTCTGCTTCAAGCTTGGTTTTCCTCCCAATTCTCCTGCCCTACTTGGCCAAAATATACTTATTCCATGATGCCATTTTATTTCATTGCTGCAGTATAACCGCTGCCCAGTCACATTGATGCCAGCAAACGTTGATCAGATAAGGAGGTTGTTCCATGATATGTAGAGACGTGGAGATACTGTAGGAGATAAATCCACATAGTTTTATACAAAAGGTTCAGTGACGCAGGCAAAGCCATTGCAAGCTAAGCAAAATAATGTACAATTTGCAGTCGTTCTAAACCCCCATTCATTTCAGCAGCAATCCATGTGACATAGTCCTACCAGGACCGTACTCGACCCTTCTATTTCTGCAGGCAAATAATAGAAGTCACCTATTTACAATTGTAAATTATCAAGGTCTTTTTCCCATTCTCTCTTTTTTTTTTCCTTTTTTTTTTCACACTGGACATGTATCTCAGCAACTCAGTGCTAAATAAAGCTTGATTTAATGCCCTATATATTTCTTTTATATAGAAAACTATAGCTATTTCTTTTATATAAGCTATTTATTTCTTTTATACAAGCTATTTATTTCTTTTATATAGAAAACTATAGCTTTATTTTTTAATGCCCTAAAAGTGAACATCTCATCCACTTTTTTATGGTAAGTGTACAATTTTCTATCTTTTTTTTCACATGTATGATTTTTAGATGTAATTTAAAAAACTAGTGCTATAATTATGATATATGGTTTACTTATATGTTAATATAATTAAATTTTAATCAATAAGAATTTAAGCAATAAATCCATCTTTTATGGCAGATCAATTAATATCAAAGTCTTTTAAATTATTTAAAAGTATATGATTGTATGAGAGTTCATTTATATATATTTTAATTCTTTATTACATCTCAATTGAACATTTTTCATAGAAATAGGACTAGGAACCACCTCGTAAAATATATATATATATATGTGATGTTTGTGCTCTCCAATCACCTAACTGTTTTGTTTTTATCAACTTTATCAAATATAGAACCTGTCATTGTTGATGTATAGCAGTTCTAACTGATAATTATTGCATTAAATCGATATGATGGCATGTAAGAACCTCCTCCAATTCGTTACTGTTCCTTGCATAAAAAAGGTACGACCTTGGCCACCTTCAATGGTAAATGGCTCCTCCGAGAAAACCCAAGGCCTCGAGGGGTAAAAATTGGTTCTTCGAATGACCTCTCATCGCCACATTTTGTTTCCCTCGGGTTTTAACATCTCAAGAATGCATTATTTGGCTTGAAGCCTTCGAGATAACAGAGGACAACACTTCGAAGAGAACCAAGTTGATATTGTTTTGTAGGTTCTTTCCCGCTCCAGCTGCTCTCTCCAGAAACATCCCAAGAAGGTCGAGATCGTGCATCTGAGCTGATGGGTAGTGAAGAAGCATTGGAAAGGGGAATTATAGCTATGAAAGATGATCCGACAACAAAAAAAAAAAAAAAAAAAGGTATGAATTAGAGAATAATATAAATTATAGATTTTATCTAACAGTTTAAACTGTTGAGTTAAATTGGTTCTTTAACATGATCAAGCAGTTATGAGTTTGAATTTCATCATTCTTATTTATTTGATAAAAATTAAGCATAATGTAATATTAGCATGTACAAGTTTGAAACCCAAAGAGCTTTCATTTGAGAGAATATATTAAAAAATAATATAAATTATATCTTGAAACTTTACCTAACCGTTTAAACTATTGAATTGAATTGATTTTTTAATAACATGAATAACCAGAATAACTAGACGACCTCCTAGGCAAGTAATCAAATTTTAAAATTATGATAATAATCATTTTTATTTTATGTTGAACCGAGTCAACTCAAGTTGATCTTCCTAAAACGTGACCTAGATCTTACCCTGGGTTGACCCTCGATTCGGGTTTTAAATATATGATAATAATTATTTTTGTTCTTATATTGACCCGGGTCAATATTTAACCTCACTCATGACTCAGGCCTTGTCCCGAATCAACTTTCGAATTGAGTTTTAAAATTATGATAATAATCATTTTTATTCTTAAGTTGACTCAAGTCAACCTGACTCGTGACCCGAGCCTCAATCAGTGACCCAAGATTTGTCATAAATCGTCTCCCGAGTTGAGTTTTAAAATTAAAATAATAATTATTTTTATTCTTACATGTTTTTGTTGTACAATTTTGGAATTGAGAGATTTTAACAAGGATATTTTAGAAATAAAAATAATAAATATTGTCTCATGAAATATGTCCTCTTTGTATCTCTTATTTTGAAAGTACAGAAATTTACTCCAAAATTATTTTAAAGATAGATTTATTTTTATATCTCTGTCTTTAACTCTTCAACTAAATTTTATCTCTATTGTCTTCGTCTCTTCTATTCTAAATCAGTAATTAAACGTTATTTTAAAGTGGCTAAAACACCAAAATTAAATTATTTCATCTTTAGAATATGAATATTCGACGAATTGAATTTTTAGATAAAAAAAAAAGTTTAAAGTTGAATTGTGTGTTGATTTTTTTTTATCAATGATATTTTATTTTGATTAAAAAAAACTAGAAAATTAAGTTTTTGAACAATCTCACAACCAGCATATTCTCGCCCACCAAATTTTATTTACTTTTCTTTCACTTATCATTTTCTAATTTTTTTATAATAGTTTACTATATTAAGTTTGTATTTTTTTTGTTATTTATGTTATACAAAAATAACACAATAAATATATACTTTTGTGTTTTATATTTGAATTATTTAAGATTTAATTCATTATTTTTTTAATAATATTTTAATTTATATTTATATACTATCACATTATTAAATTAATATTGAATTAAATTATTTAATAAAAATAAAGTATAAACTTATTATGTATTTTTTTATAATTGAATTTTATGAAAACAAATAGAACAAGTAAGAAAATATAAACACAAGTAAAAAATAAAACATATGTATAATATAATAAAAATTAAAAAACAAATCCATATCCTAAGCATATAATACATAAGAGCATGCATAAAGGTAAATTAAATATTTTCTATATGTTTTTCTTGTCTCATTTTATATCACAAAACAAAGATGAAGATGAGAATTTATGTCCAAATCAAACACAAATTGATATTGCCATTTTCGTTCTTTTTTTAAATTATTGCTTCTACATATTGTTTTTTTATTGTTGTGTAAAGTATTTTTTAATTAAAATAATATTTTTTAGATTTTTTTATTATTATTTCGAATGCAAAATATTTTTATTTTTCAATTGAAAATATATTAAAATAATATTTTTTTTATTTTTAATATTAAAACATTAAAAATATAAAAATTATTAATTTAATATTTTTTCAAATAAAAAAAATAATTTTAAAAATTAGTTATAACCAAAAACAACCATTCATATCATCTACGACCTTTACCTCATGCTTCTCTCCCAAACACTACCTAGTACACTCCGTCACCATCACCCAACTCACCAACCACTAATCCACTAAATAATCATGCTTTAATCTTGTTCAACTCAACAACCCTGAATGATTAGTCCAAACTCCATATACTATATATTCTGTAATTCTTTGCATTTTAGATATTGACAGTTGTCGATGATCCATAATGATGATAATGGAGCTTTAAAACCCTGGTCCCACCATTCTAGATATTCTACCTCACCAAATAATCCATGATGAGATACTTCTCTACGACTACTGGACTTGACAGTGGCAGAAACTGGACCAAAGGAAGACACCACAATCACTTAAGTCAGCGTGAGTGAAAGGATGATGCCATGCCTGTATGTTTCTACAGAAACTGAAAAATGAGATTTTAGTGGTTGGCTTCCCAACGTACTTTCTGATCACATACTGACAATTCTGGCACTTTCTTTTCTCTTTCGGCTTTGATTGACAAAAAGGGTATATTCTTTGATATTGTTTTTATTGGTAACAGATTAAATTGTGTGTTTTTGTCAACTCCTTGTAAAGATTTAACGTTTTGGGATTTCTGGTGGGTACAGTTTATCTGGTGGAAAACTGTCATGCTTCGTAGTGGGAAGCCAGTGTTTTGTGTCAGCATGGTATGTGTCTATGTGCATGGCATTTCTAATGGGGTTAGCCCAGCTGTTTGTGACTTTGTTCTGTTTTTCCTTTATTATACACACTGGCACTCTGTTTTTCCATCAGAATTTTCAACAAAATGATGATTTCTTAATGGTTTCTGAGTTTTCCATGTTGGGTTTTGATTGTTTAATATTCATGTAAACTGTCTATTTCTCTGCCCAAATTTATGTTTTTTTTTTCATATGTTTTTGTGTGAATTCTAATCAGATTTCTTATTTATTTTGCAGTTGGAGGGACATGGAAGTGGACCACAAAATTTAGAAGAAATTATGGAACTGTAAAAAAGAGTGGTTGTGGCTTGAGAGGGACAGTACATTGAACTTTGTTCTATCTTTCCGTACTTTCAGATAAGCCATACTCAAGTTTTCTTGTACACGGAAAAAATCGAAGGAAAAGGAAACTTGGTATTTACACGAGCAGGAAAAGTTTGGTTTGGTAGTACACTTTCATGTGAGTCATTGCTGGAAGTGGTTGGTTGTCATGCCACAAACTTAGAGCAAAGGTTTCAAGTATTCTTTAGGGCTTTCTAGTTTTGGATTAAAAAAACATGAATATGGAGCCATTGAACCAGAAATCTCTTGAGAGAGTGGTGTCACAGAAAGCTTTGCAAATTGGTAGTTCATTTCCATGTCAAATTTGTGTGGTGGGTTTTCTCAGTGGAGTTTGCCTCACCTCTTTGTTTTTGGCTCTTCTTACTTCTCTGGGGACTTTTGAGTTTGGTGGCATTTCATTCTCTGCCATCTCTCAGGGAAATTCTCCATTGAATTCTTCAAGTTCTGGGTTTATCAGTGAGTATAAGCTACCAATGTTTGTTCTTCACTTGCTGTTTGTCTTTGGTACCTGTCCTGCAAGTTTTAACTGGTTCTGGATTGATGAACAGGGATTTTAGTCCAGACAAGTTTTACTATTAAATTCATAAGTCTTAACTGCTAGTTGAGGTTGATCGGAGTAATTTTAAATTGGTTTTTGGTGAAGATAAGGCACAACCTCATGCATGCAAAGTAAGGCCAGGAATGATCAAAGGGTGCACTTGAAGCAACATAAACTTCAAGTGACTTGTTAGATACATTTGTTGGTTACTTCTCCAGAACTTCTAGATCACTGTTTACTAGTGTTTTACATAATCAGTCTTCCAAATTTTCTCTGATATACTTAGAATTGAAGCAGCCTATAACCCTACTGTTTTGAGGTAGTAATCGATAGGATGATGCTTCAGAAAGAATTGTGGTCTTCAAAAATTAGCTTTCATGAAGAAAAGATCTAACTCAATTCTGTTGTAGTCGGTCTTTTAAGTAATCGCTGTCAAGTTCATCCCTGAGCTATAGCTGCTGTTGATTAGTTGTTGATGGATTGTTGATCACATGTAACTTAGTGCTTTAATTCTATACCTGAAAGCCCTTCGATGAATTTAATTGCAGATACAGTTGCAAATGCGGATTGCAAATTTAAAAGAAACGAAGTTGTTGCAGAGAGGTGGGTTGATTCAAAGAGAAGTAAAGATGGGACTGATGATGAGAGAGTTTCGTTATTGCATTCAGCTTGGAGTGCCTTGCTATCCGAATCAGATGATGGAAAGAGTGCTTTCTGGCACAGTGCTGGACTTGACAAATCCTCCGTGCCAAATGCCCCTCATTTGGAGAACTGCAAATTGAGTGAACAAACAAACGAACGTCTTGATAAGCGCGCTGAAAATGAGAGGTTACCTCCTTGGACAACTTGGAAGGGGTTATTAGACACACACCCTGCATCCATGGCCAATGAGCAGCTAAAGTACTTTAGGCACCAAGCAATATCTGAAGGTGCTTATCCTCCCTGGGTATGTTTCTGGTGTGCTTAAACAGAAAGTGATTATAGTTTAGTTCCATTGTCGCATTTTGCACACACTTAATCTTGGAATTAGTTACTTACACCATTTGGATTGAGAGAGATGGAGCTGGGTGGAGTGGAGAGAATTTAAAGTATCGTTTTGTTGAAATAATTTGATGGGAAGATAAGAGAATTTCAAGTTGCAACTTGATTGTTTATACTAATTCCATTTAACCTTTTGAAATGTCCAACAAACTGGGCCATGATCATACTAAATATTGTCAAACATTGCTTTCTTCTCACTTTGGTCATGATTTGTGATCCGTCATGTTGCATCTTGTTAGCATGATTTGTGATATGTAATATTGCATTTTGTTTCTATTTTTAGCTTCCTTACTTATTGTTAAGGTTCCCAGATTACTGGATCGGATGAAGAAAACTATCCTCTTACTAGGAAAGTGCAGCGTGACATATGGCTCCATCAGCATCCCGAGAACTGCAGGGATCCTAATGTAAGATTTCTGGTTGCTGACTGGGAGAGGTTACCTGGTTTTGGTATTGGAGCCCAGCTAGCTGGAATGTGCGGGCTTCTTGCGATTGCAATCAACGAGAAAAGAGTCCTTGTTACCAGCTACTACAATAGAGCTGACCATGATGGTTGTAAAGGTATGATTGAAGAATGTTTCTTCTTACTGTTTACTTATTAATGGATAGCAGTTCTAATTGATTATTGTATTAAATGGATATGATGGCATGTGCAAACCTCATCCAATGTGTTCCTTGCATCAAAAGTTATGAACTTCTCATCGCCACATTTTGTGTACCTTGTGTTTTAACATCTCAAGAATGCGTTCTTTGGTTTGAAGACTTGGAGATAACTGCAGACAACACTTTGAAGAAAACCATGTTGTTATTGATAAACAACCATCGACTTTCTGCAGGTTCTTACAACTCCAGTTGGTCATGCTACTTCTTTCCAGAAACATCCCCAGAATGTCGAGATCGTGCATTTGAGCTATTGGGTAATAAAGAAGCATTGGAAAGGGGAATTATAACTACAAAGGACAGTTATAAATCAAAAGAAATATGGACTGGAAGGACTCCAAGGCAAGTGAGCATTGCATGTGTAATCAGAATTCGCCCTTGTAGAAAATTGTTGTCCTTGTTCCCAAATGGTTGACACTATTTGTTAAACAGGGTATGGGGAGAACCCTGGAGTTTTTTGCAACCAACAACAGAAATAAATGGGAGTTTGGTCGCTTTTCATCGTAAAATGGATCGAAGATGGTGGAGAGCACAGGTAAAACTTGAACTTTATCTAGAAAGGAGTGAGACTCACTTTCGTGCTGTTCCTTGGTATTGTTAACCTTCTCAGATTTTACTTTCTTGCCAACATTCCATCTCACAAACATGGAGTTGCAAGTTGCCAGCATCTCTCTTTATCATATATTTGCGTCTAGAGGAAAAAGTTTATGATTTTAATCCAGAAACAACCAAGATTAGTGAGAGATGATTAGCCATGGCCATATAGAAAAAGGAGTGCGAGCGTGATGGAGGCTGAGGGCAGTGAACAAACTTCCTGTATGTGGTGTCTTGCTTGTTTCTTACAATGATATAGCTGTGGAATTAAAGCCTGTTGGCGTCCATGTTCTGCCACCCTAAACAACATGAGATTTGTTCCGTTTTTGCGATTGAGATATTGTTTATCTGTCATCAGGCAATGCGATACTTGATGAGATTCCAAACTCAGTATATGTGTGGCTTGATGAATATTGCCCGAAATGCTGCTTTTGGGAAGGAAGCCTCGAGGATGGTTCTTACAAGTCTCCGAACAGAATGGCCAAAGGTTCTGTTAATCCTTGATCTCAAGTGAACCCCAATTAGCTACGTTGGTAGATATTCACTATAACACCTGAAGTGAAAGGATTCTTACAGTGAAACCACCCTCTTCTAACAGGATTTTCAGAAGCACAGATCAGATATTGAAGAATTCGTATGGTCCAGTCACAGACCATGGATTCCTAGGCCATTGTTGAGCATGCATGTAAGAATGGGAGACAAGGCATGTGAAATGAAGGTTGTTGAGTTTGAAGGTTACATGCATCTTGCTGACCGGATCAGACAACATTTTCCACACCTCAAGACTGTTTGGCTGTCAACTGAAATGCAGGTTAGAGCTTCATACTCCATGCTTTCTTCGTAGTTCTTCGCGTTCTAATTCATTTACTTCCACCCATCTCTCCTCTCGTCACTGTCGACGATCTAATGATACATTTTCAGGAAGTTGTCGACAAGTCAAAGCAATACACGAAATGGGATTTCCACTACACGAATGTAACACGCCAAGTTGGGAACATGAC
>Ga0307515_10010737_pt1 | contig 17492 bp, 26 predicted proteins | sample 17_EM_MG_FD_194513 | JGI IMG/M metagenome (GOLD analysis project Ga0307515, IMG submission 194513) | Populus trichocarpa ectomycorrhiza microbial communities from riparian zone in the Pacific Northwest, United States - 17_EM | ecosystem: Host-associated > Plants > Roots > Unclassified | place...
ATCCTTCTCCTTCCCCGACGAACCTCCCTGCCGATTCGACGTCTTCTCCATCGCCTCCGACCTCCTCGAAGCCATCGTCCTATTCAACAACCTCTTCGCCGCAGGGCTGAGGTTCCCCACCGCATCGACCCTCTTCGGTGTCCATGTCGGTGGTCCCATATTCCCTCGTGTACGCTCTACAGACGTGCGTGAGATACCTGGCGTTTTACCGCCACCACCCAACAGGATCGCCTTCGCACGAAGGCTCTTCGAGGCATTCGCAGAGAGCTTGTGTGAGATCCGTTCTCGACTTGACGGGCCATCGATGCGGAATGGTGTGCTCGGTTCGGGGACGTCGGTAGGATCATCTGAAGATATTATTCGAGGTGTAGCGTCTAGAGTACCCCAGGTCATGAGCTGTTTGACAGCTACAGGGCCCAGCTCCTCTGGACTGGGCGAGGGCATCGCTGGGACTAATCCAAGCCCGTCGTTCTTAGGAGAGCTCGGTTTGTCTGTAACGTAGGTGTCGTGAGTGGGGTAAAAAAAGAAGAGGGGAGCTTTGGGTCACGTACATGGCACTCCAGCAATTGCCGCATCGATCCTACTTCGAGTCGGGCTGGGAGGTTCTGAACGACTGGAAGACGTGGACTCTTCTTGTTCAGGTAACCTCGTATTCCCATGTTTGATACTCCCGGGTTCAGGAGGTGCTCCAGAAGCGTTCTTCCCCGTGTGCGGTGTTACGTCTGCGTCCGGAGCGAACATAAGAGCATTCCTCGCCTGAAAATCGCCTCAGTACATGCGACTCCGGGTATTTCAGCGGAGGTACTCACCTTGAACTTCCACCCATCTACGCCAGCAGTCCTCGTATCCTTCTTCGGGGCCATAACATCCATAACCTCCTCGCCCTTTGTCCCAGAAACAACAGCCACCTCTTTCCTCTCCCCTTTCTCCCCTTCCACATCCTCGCTCTCTCCCTGCGTTATCAGTCCCACCGGCTTCGGAGCCTCAATCCTAAACTTCTCCTTCACACCCGTAACAGTCGCCTGGGAAGGTTCAATCAACAACCTTTCCCTCCCCTCCAACAACCTCTCCCTCTGTTCCTCCACCCTCTTCTGCGCATGATACGCCCACCCATACATCTCCTTCCTCTTCTCGTTCTCGTCATCCAGGATCTCCAAAAAGCTCGCGTTGTCCTCCGAGGTGTACTTCGCCTGGAAATTATCCAAGCTCATATCCGTATCGAACTTCCTCCTCTTCGGAAAAGGCTCGCCTCCCTGGCCATCGCCAGTCCCGTACTGGTTGGAATCGTAAGGCGTCCTAAGTGGCGTATCGTACGCCCCACGACTACCGTACGGAGTAGGCGTGGCACCGACAGTTGCGCCGCTTCGTCGGTTCGTAACGGGCGTATTAATCTCCTCCAACCTCCGTACGGTAGCCTGTATTCGAGTAGGATCCTGACTTTTGAGCGCGTCGAGGTAGTTGTTCGTGGCATCCAGATGTACGAGGGACGGAAAGAAGTCTCGCGCGATGATGTGTGAGAGCGCCTCGGTGTACTCGTCTTCTTCAAGTATGACCTGCCGATCCAGAGACCGAGGGTGTGGGTCGGTTGTGGAGCTCGACCCGCTAGCCATGAGAAGTAAAGCAGATAGATGGAGAGGTCGGGGCGAGTGAAGGTCAAAGACTGATTTTGGAAGGCCACAGTACCACTGCGATCAAAACTCAAGTCATGCTTTCTCACGATAGCTCATCCGAAACCATTATATTTGACTATGTGCACTGGACACAACGGACTGTGGTGAAAAGATGGAGTGCAATTCACAGGGGTTGCTCGCGTTGTGAGCAGAGGAGAGGAGGAAAAAATGAGGAGAGGAAATCCAGCAGATGAAGAGAGAGTGGGGAGAAACGAGAGAACAAATATGTCAAATAAAATATGTACGTAAGCGATGACTGCGATGGGAGCAAGGAGCGACCGCATGCAGTCAACTGCACGTACAGGTGAGAAAAATCCGAAGACCCGAGCACATGAGGACATTGTAAGATTAGGTTTTCGATGCTGGTATATGTAGATTAATCGCTGAAAGACCCGGTTAGCACCTCGCCCGAAGGAGGAGATGAGACTTGCTTACCCCTATACCAGTTCAGGGCCTCAGATGGGGTGGGTGCGTCAAAGTAAAGGACAGCTTTGTTATCTACCAACCGTAGTGCTAAAACCAAGCGTCAATCGCATGCACATCGATGTTATGAATCGGAGAACACTAACAGTTCCCATGAACGATACTGGCCGGCTGTGGCAATGTCTGCATCCTCAGGACAGCCCACAGGTCCACTGGAGAGTTGGGGTCCTGGCCTTGAGACGGATCCCGGCACAAGACCAACAAGTCATTGCAAAGAATTCCGATAAGCGCACGGGGTGTCATTTCTGGGGCCAGGCACTCTACTTGGACCGTCGATGTATCCCCATGGGAGTCGATCACCTCGAACGCGATGGTAGCCTTCCGAACAACTCTCGTCAGGCTCAAGGCCCCATCCATAATCAGACGCCTGGTAACCACGTTAATAACTGCACTAAGGGGACAACCGCAAGTGCCCATACCGGTGCGGTTGTACTAGAGGGCTCGGAAATCTACCCCGGATTCGGGCTTGCCACTGGACAAGTTTTCTGCGACCTTCCGCCTCTCGCTTGCCTTCGTTCATCCCCGTGGCCAACGAAGAGATCTCTGTAAGAGCCCGCTCAATCGGATCCCCCATGTACTGGGACGGTTGCGGAGAACATTTCACAAGCTCCTCAAGCTGACCCAGAGTCAATACCTCGGACAACGCAATCCAACAAAAACGCCACCCACCAACAAACGATATCGCGGAATTCTTTGCACGGGTAACAGCAAATACCCCTCGAGGTTCAATTGGGAGTGCCGAGGATTTATCCTGCATCTCTTCAAGTATGACTTGATGCGCTTTCTCTGGCTCGAGGTTAGCTGTGCAGCATTCGTGGGTGTAGGATCGGTCATGACGGTTGGGCCAGCCATGGAAGCCAACGACAATCCGACCAATTGCGCCGTACTCGATGAAGGTGAAAGTGAGGACGGGGGTGGGACTGGGGCTGCCCGTTCCGATACCCAATACTTGATCCGATGAACAGAGTTATCCATGTTGCTGAATGGTACGCGTGCGGTTAGCCAATCACCGAAAATTACGTTATGCACAGAACTCACTTGATATACGTCGAATACATCCTCATGAATGCAGCATGGGAAACAAAGCAGTTCCCTACTGTTCTTGCGACATTCATCGACATTGACCCATCCTTATCTGCCTCGGCAACGACTTCAGACGGCTGCATGACCGACGCAGCAGATTTCTCAAGTGCAGGCAAGAAGCTCTCCTTGTGGAAGGAGAAAAGAGCCTCGAGACCACTGAATACGATCTTACGTTCGATAGGGGGAACCACAGTCTCCCTACTTCCGCCGGTCAAGGCATTCACAGGGGCGGATGCTGGCCTAATGTAGATGTCAACCAACTCCTGAAGACCTTTGACATATGTCCTCTCGGTCCTGCGATGACAAATCAGCGTCAGGTTTTGGGGAAAAAAGAAGGTACGCACTCGATGATCTCACGGACAATTCTCAACCTCTTGTTATTATCAGCTTTAGTCTGCTTCTCCTTCTCCTCAGCATTTCCGGTGCTATCGACCGTGGTCGTACTGTTTGTCGACTGATCTGTCCCATTCCTCGATGCCCCTCTCGAATCTGCCGAGCGCAACTGACTGCTGGAGTCCACAGACGAGATGGAAAGTTCAGAAACTCCACGGTTTGTCTCGACCATTGTGGGGCGCCTAGACCTCGGACCATTCAAATCTGGTGTGGAAGACCCATACACACTTAGGACATTGAGTTGAGACTGGCTCAAATCGTGCATATCTCGGAGGTAGGCCATCACAGACCGCAGGGCTCGAGTGTAGAACTCGCGAGCGCGTTCTTCCTCCCTTCGTTGGAAGGACTCTGCAACTTCCACTGTCGAGGGTCGGGGACTCGGAGTAGCTCTCGAATCTGATGGACCTTCAGAGAACGTGGAGTTGGTTACAGGAGAGATATTCGACTCTCGCAGGGACAAATCGATTGGGAGGAAGCTTCTACGTTTCGATGCGCGAGGTGTGGGTCCAGTGGATGGGGGTGCGAGTGAGGTAGTTGGAGGAGGATTCGCGTTCGAATGGATCGGATGCAACCCTTTCAGGATATCCGTGGACGACGTGCGCTTGAGTGAATCTGCAGGGAATTTCGACAAAACATCCGATGGTTCCTGACTTTCGAGGATCTGGGGAGTGGAGACTTTTGGGGGAGAGTCAAGCATCGGGGTCGTGGGTATGCGTACATTGATCAAAGGCGGGCCACGTTCAGCAGCGCGACTGGCCTGCGATCGCCCCACAGACTGGGAATGTGGACTGGAGGTGGGTAACTGCGGCAGTTCCTGCCTGGGGGGAGTATCTGGTTTGATCTTGCCCATCGACATCTTCTTCAAGAATCCCCATCGGCTCGACCTATCCTTCTCTTCCTTCCTGAGGCGCCGCTCGAATTCATCTCCTGGCGAAGAAGGTGGTCGGGGCTTGATGAGAGATTTACGTTGGGGTGGAGTGGGTGGGTTTGAAGGGGCGGTAAAAGTGGAAGAAGTGGAGGAAGAGGGTCCAGCTGGGTGCTCTTCCTCGAGAGTAGAATCCCAGCCGGTATTGCTGAGCAGAGGACGAGATCTGTTCGCAGGTATACGAGTGGGACTGCCGGTTACACCCAAACTAGCGAAACGCTTCGGTGGAACCTTCGTTTCAAGGGGAGGTGACTGGGACGTTGTTTGCGGGGAAGTTGTGATCAAAAGGTTCGAACTGGATAAAGAGGTCGCATAGTGGGTAAACATGGGCCGAGATGGGGAGGGTCCTTGAGACTTGGTCTCTCGCAACTCGGTCGCACTCTTCATCCGCCGAACTTCTCGTTCCCCGGGGAAACCCTTATCGGATCCCGCTGACTGAGGATCATCGAGCATTGGGCTGTTCGCGGGGCTTCGACCCTTCTCGTAGTAGGCTCGGTTAGGAGTGGTCCGGGTCCGAGATAAGCCACCGCCTGAACCCCTGGGGCCAGAGTCGAATGGGTAAGGGGAAGTGGTAGCTCTTTCAAGCTGAGCTCTCGCGGGAGTCATGGTGTGATCCTCATCCTCTGGCGAGACAGAGTTCAAACCAACATCAGGCGATTGTTCCGAGTCCTCCGTATCAGTGTCAGTATCAGCCGAGGCGATGCTCCCCGCTGTCGAGGGGAATCCTGGCGTCGAAGGCGGGTATAACGGGGAGTTCGGGATAACCTTAGTGAGTAACGGCTCTACCAACGCCTTCCACGGTCCCTGAAAGGGGTTTCCATCCACGAGCAATGTCTCTAACGCAGATAAGAGACAGAGCCAACCCGGAAGTGAGTGCATCTTATTTCTCCGGATGCTAAGAGTGTGCAGCTTATCGAGGGAGGTGAGGGAGTCAGGAAGGGTGTGGATTCCAGTGGAATCCGCGATGAGGACTCGAAGGGAAGTGAGATTGGACAGGAACGAAGGCAGCGCTCGGAGGGGATTAGAGGCGATGTTGAGTTCCTCCAAGTTGTGACACATGGAGAGAGCCGGAGAAAGGGCACCGAGGAAATTCGCAGAGACATCCAATGCCAAAAGAGTCTCGCAGATCTGGGGTATCATGTTCGCGAGAAACGCGGGAACCGCGTTTGGCGTTGACGAGGACGCAATCAGTAAGTGCGTTGTGCCTAGAAAAGGGACTGAGCGGTGAGTACACATGTGCAAGAAACGTGGGACTAACCTGGCGGGGCCTGGATGTTATGAACAGATCCACCTTCACCTCTGACAATTACTCCGCGACCTTCTTCCGCGATAACCATAGCGCTAGTCGGTTGCTCCTCCTCATCTCCATCTTCATCGTCCAAATCGAGGCTTGCATCATCATCCGTTTCTGATTCGCTTGTCTCCTCCCTTTCACCTAACACGCGCCAGTCTCCATCACTCCCTGGCTTGCTGCTGGAACTCAATGCAAGGCTGTTCGCCCTACTATCGGCAACCGAAGAAGATCTCGATCGGGGACCACTCTGCAATTGAGACCACCTAGTGGGTGCATCCACAGGCGTTCGTGACGACGAAGAGGAGGAGTGCTGACCCAACAATTGGACAACGTCGTCCGAAGTAATCCCGACTCCGACAGATGGATCATCCTCTCCATTGGCCACGACCACATGACCGTAATCGAGAGAGGTGACGCCACTTCCGAAATTGGTGTATGCGGAGGAACGTGTGGACGCTGAGGACGAGTCGGTGGAGGAGAGCGGGGGAGGGACGAGGTGTTGGTGCGGGGCACAGTACGTGTACGAGTCGGTGAATTGAGGTGAGTCTGGTGGGATGGGTGATGGAGGTGGACGGAGAAAGAGGTGACTAGGCCCGGCACTCGAGGAAAAATCGCTATCGGAAGCCTTTCGAGGGAAGACAGGGGATGGATGGACGGTAGATGGAGAAGAAGGCATGGTGGAGCTGGGAGAGTCTGCTGCACACTCCGACGGGGGTGGAAGCGGGTCCTGAGTTTGAAGAACTGGCACCCTCGAGTGTTGCTGTTGCTGATCTTGGGACCACATTACGTCGGAAAACTGGGGGAATTTGCAAGCCGAGAGGAGGGAGCAGGTGGGCGATTGGGGGGGGGGATTTGTCGCCTGAGACGTGACGACGCAGTAAAGTGGTAAACCGCCGAGATATTAACTATCTGGAATCAGATTTACAGAATCAGACATTCGTTCGACACGTTCCTCAGACACCTGAGGTCGAAGAAAGGGCTGTGGTCGCCAAGATTTGAGAAGGAACAGATTGACTCGAGGCCGGTGGGGACTCGAGATGTTGTGGTGGCCGCAAGGCTTGCTTGGTTCGGAGGATCGTGGGTGGAAAAAGCTCACCTGGTTGGAATACGCCGGCGTCGTCTGCTGGGACCTGCGAGGTGGAACGGCCCTCCGCTTGCTGGAAGCAGGCAGCCTTGGAGTCGGATGCTTTGAGGAAGGATGGAAGGAAGGACAGCAGCTCGCGTGGCGGGTGGCTGCTTTGATGGGACCGGTAACCAACAGCCATGAAGGGCCTGTACTGCTACCTCCCCCGAATACACATGCACCTCCAAAAAATCACACACGAACACGCAGTTTATTGTCAGAATTCGTATGAAATGTCCGGCCTCTCCGATGCAAACCCAACAGCCTTTTTCTTTTTCCTCGGCGAAACGGCAACCGACCCAGGCCTTCCATCCTCTGAATGAATTTTGACTCCGGCTTCCCTGTTGTCTCCCCCCTTTTGATCAGCGTCGTTGATGACATTCACCCACACATTTGCTCCCTGCGTGGTCCGTCTCTCACCCACCCCACCTTCCAGATCGAGGTGCAACGTCTCGAATATCATCCGCTTCCGCATACACTTAAACGCAAGATTGTTCTCTCCCCCTCCAGCCCCCGACGGGGATGACAAAAGACCCCGTAGGGTCGAGAGTTTGTCGCTAGGGGCCAGCATCGTGTGAGAAGCGGGCAGCGCGGAAATTTGTACAAGTCCATGGTGTGTGGGGAAAAGTGCCAGTGATGATGGGTTCGCTGATGTCAAGGTCTCATATCAACGAATCTGTTCAATTCTCACAAGCATCATCTCACCTGTAAAGGCTCTCATTGTGATGCAGGCGTCGACCGCCCAGCCCAACTTTTGAGTCCAGCCCGGACCTCCCCAAGCATCTGTTACAACAGATGGTGATAGCCACACCATTGCACAGCCGAGCGGGTGCTTTCGAAGAAGCCCCCTGAGTGTAACGAGGAAGAACAAAACGTCCTTTCACAACCGTTAGGCTAAGAATTCATCCGCCCACCACAAACGAAGCGACGGGTGGACATACCTGCGGAACCAAATCGCCCCATGACGACGATCCCAGAGATGAAACACAAACTCTTGTGGGGCTACGCGACGCCCGCAAAATGGTAGCAATCTTCTCCGTAACCGATTGGACCTGTGACCGTCCCGACCCGAAGCCGTCGGCCAAATCAATCAAGCTCAATTGTCCCGATTGTAATGCTTGATCCACGATTTGTCGAGGTACACGACACGTTAGATCAAACGTCCGACAGTATTCATCCTCAGAAGCTCTAGTTATAGATGGGTCTCAGACAGAGGAAGCCGACGAGTCAGAACTGAGAAGTAACGTACTGATTAGACTCTACTGTAGTTTGGAACTGCTTCATGGTCTCATACCTCCATGCGATCTTGATTTTTTCTTCCTGTTGGTCGGCTTCAAGCTCCTTTCTGTCCTGCTCGGCAACGAAGGAGACAGGGGTCCACATGCATTCATCGAACACACGGAGCGGTTCCTCATCGACCAAGACGACGTTGTGACCAACGGCGAGCCCCTGAGCCAGGAAGTAGTTGTGGACGAGGTCTCCATATGCGGAGTGCAAGTCCGGAGCTAGTATCAGGGAAGAACACGAAAGGGGCAGACCGCCACCTAGAATGTCATCGAGAGAAGGGATGCCAGTTGATGTTAGAAATGTCGATGGCGAGGATGGGGAGGGATGCGTCCCAACAGGCGCCTCAGTCTTGATCCCTGTTTTTCTCTTGAAGGAAGACATCAGAGTCGCCAGAAACAATCTTAGTCGGGCTCCGAATCGATCAGCCCGACAGCCGCGAGATGGCTTTGAGGAAAACTCTCATCCACCATGCTCGCAGGCTCACTCTGACCACGCTCAAGGTGCGCATCCATCACAACCCCCAAACTGGCGTAAGCCCGTGCTGAGAGCTCGCAGGTCGCGAACTTTTTCATCGCCATACATTTTTTCTCAGAATACGTCGTCGCGATCGAATACGTGAGTCAAACCGCGTTCCGTCACGACTTTCACGCGTTTATCCGCCACCGTCTCATAGCCTTCAGGGCCATCGATGCTCCCAACAATGTCTGTTGAGGGCGAGCTGGTTTTATCCAACAAACTCATGTGTCGACTATTTCCAGAACGTTTATCAAGAGGGGATATCGTGAGCTTTGTTTCGCCGTTAGACCCGCAGAGGGTCGTTTGCAAGCGGATATTGGGTCTCCCAGGCGACACGATATCTGTGGACCCTACTGGTGAGGTGGCACCTTCTACAGAACATGTCATTATACCCGCAGGACATTTTTGGATGGGTGGTGACAACGCTGCTTGGTCCAGAGACTCTAGGGTTTATGGTCCCGTCCCCGCGGCGCTATTGAAGGGACGGCTTGTCGCCAAGGTACGCCGCCCCTTTTACCCGGATTTCATTCAGTTGTGAACTATTCAAACCAGATCTGGCCGTTGCGAAACGCTACGGTATTCCGAAATCCGTCCACATACATTTCCTGAATCCCGTGATATGGACGGGCCTCCACACCGTTTTCAGCTGAGTCGGGTGACCAGCTGCTGATTGGGATTGGCGGGGGTCGGGTCCATTCTACAAATTGAGTACTTAATAGTTCAATCCCGCTCTCGCGCTTCGGAAGTGCAATAATTTGGATACCCTATGAAGCGTCACCAAAGAGCAACGATCACCTCGAGAAGTTGACAGAATATCCCCCTTGTCCGTTCGGTTCGAAATTGAAATTGTCTGTCGAGAGACCAAAGTTGCCTATGGGCTTTTGTCAAATCTCATCCTGAGGACTCTCGTCGTGAGGCAAACCTAAGAACGTGTTTCCGAGTTCCTTCAATTTACCCATCATCTCGCCCGTTTCTTGCTTCCGTTGGTTCTCTATCCGGGGCTCTAAGCTCCTAAGCGTCCGATTTATCTCAGACCGTTGCGTGGACGACTCCGGTAAGAGGCCAAGTAACGCGCGGTAGTCTGTAGACCTTGTGAATGTGAGGAACGCGACTTCGAGTTCTTCACGGTACCTTCTTGGGCACTTGTCAGTGCAGACCACGATGCGATGATTTCGTTCGAAGCGGCTCGTCGTTGGAGTGCCTTGACATAATGCGGATCGTCCGCCAACGCTGTCAGAAGGGCCCGTCAACCTCGATGGTCAAACCGAGGGGGCCGGTGCCGTACCTTCTGTGCATGCATCGACAACCTTTTTGTGTTCCCCCTGCGATCCATGGGGTGTGAACACGAAGGGGCGGCATAGAAGAACCCACCTACCAGCTGCACGTAACACGCCCCAACGTTTGCATTGAGAACAGCCCTCGCTTTGATTATCTCGGGAGATTCCTCATCCCTCGGCTGAAAAGGTGTGGCGGGTAGTGTTTCGGACGTTGATCTCCGCACCTCCTCCGGGTCTGATGGCTCTGGCAGCTCAACGGGCTCTGGCGGAGGTTCACGCTCACGTCTCGGAAGGTGCCCAAGTGCACTCTTATACTGAGCAAGAGCCTCTTCCCAAGCCTTTGAACGGAAGTGATTGTTCCCTTCCTGTTTCAGCCGTTCAGCCTCCTGCAAGATGTCAGCCAAGCACAGCACAGATGACGAATCCATGGTACCTCGAGATTTGTCGTGTTTGTTTCGGTTCTCTCTCCCTCGTAATCTTCTGCCGACATGATGGTCTCGATCGAAGGGGAAATGGCGCCTGATATCGATCATCTCTCTGATCGGGCTCGGGATTGCGGCAGGTAGACATGAGGACAAAGTACACAAGGCAACATTGGTACAAACTGGGGTGGTTTAATCCGAGAAAGAAAAAATAGAGATTCAAGATACGAAGCCGCACAGATACTATTTGTGTAACAGAAACGTTCATCCAAAAGAATCACCCTCCCCTTCGTCCAAGGGAATTCTGGATTTCGATAACCAGATCCGCGTCGAATCCCCGAAACTCTAGCCTAGAGCAGAGAACCTTATAGATCCCATTGTTAAACTGATGATTGATGGACGCGTGTCCCATTCCCTTTTCAATCTTGCGGAGGCTGCATTCCGCTGACAGGCCCTTGGTCCGAACGGCTTGTACAGCGCAATCCTTTCCCTAATTAAAGAGTCAGGTGGAACTTAGCCCGGAAACACGACCCAAGAAAACGGAAAAGCGCACCCCCTCCGACAACCTCTCCCAGGAAACTGGATCCAAATTCACGGCGACGTAGTTACCCAGGTAGGTGAATGATGTCCGGTTCTCGCTGAGACGAACCAAGAGTGGGAACACAACACCGCTGAAGATAACTTCGTTGTCCGCCAAACCAAATCCAAACACTGCTTCAGCCACATCCTGCTTGCGAGAAGGGTTCTGACCGAAGAGGTGCGCCTCTACGTCGAGCAGGACGTGGTATGAGTACACGATCCCAGTGCGGCTCCTTCCATCGAATTTTCAGCGAAATCGGGAGGCGCGGGTGAGAGCGCAAACATACCGCGTCGAACCCCAACCACGATCAAAGCCTCCCAACACATCTCTAATTTTCTCTCGGGAATACGCGCCCGGGTCGGCTGCCTGCGCGTGCGGTGGATTCCCCGGGCAGCCGACTTCTCGGTCCGGGCTCTGAATCCGCTGTCGCTTCCGCGGCGTGGCTGTTAGGACCTCATCCCTGGGGCGCACCGCGCCATGTCCACAGAGCTGCTGCTGGAGGCCGGCATTCTGACGTTGAATCACATTGAAGTCCTCCTTGAGCTTCACGATCTGTTCGACAAGGCGAACGGTTATTGGCATAAGAATAATAGGCGAACCGGATGTCGAGCATCCTCGGGAGATCTGAGTGCTGACTCCCTCACCTCTTGCCTCAGGTCATGTCGTTCTCTGGTGGAATCGACACGATATCGAAGAAACTGTGCAGGGGATTGGAATCAGCCGGTACGATAAAGGATCGCTCCCAACACTCACCTTGTCCTCACACTCCTCTTTGTCACTCAGTAGCGCTGCGTACTGCATCGATTCAATGATCCGCGCCGTGAAATTAACCATGTTAAAGGCATATACCGGCGCTTTGCCTCGCGGCCACCACTTACGACCCCCAAGAACTTTCTCCTAAGTTCCAGGGGCTCAATCTGGGTGGTGATCTCTAACACCGTTCCCCACCATTCATCTAGTTCCTTTGTCCGAGCCTCCAGCTCGTTGGCCCGATTACGTCCGTTATCGGCCTCGGGTTATGTCTCCCCACCAACGGAGCTGGTCGCAGTTCTTGCCATGGCGCACTGATTGAGGTGGATGGGGTTGAGTGTGAAGTGATAATCACCTCCGGCCATATCTGGCATGCAATCCCAATAAAGTAACGAGATGTTGTAATGTAAAGTCTACGACACCAATAATGGAACAACACCCGACCGTTGACCATCTAAGCGGACTCTCACAGCATAAAGGTCAACGGATTCTCTAAATATCCCTTGAAGGCAGCCAACCACCTGGCGCCGACAGCACCGTCAACCGTTCTGTGATCTGAGCTCAAAGTGACCTTCATTATCTGAGCAGTCTTGAAGCCCATTTCGGCCTCTGGGGCAGGCACCAGGGTTGGAACGGTAGCACCGATAGCAAGGATGCATGATTGTGGTGGGTTGATGATGGCAGTAAAGTGGCTGATACCAAACATGCCCAAGTTAGAGACCGTAAAAGATCCACCCTGTTGAGGACCTTGATTAACTGGGATAAGTTTGACGTGTGCCAATGAACACACCTGGTATTCCTGGGGCTGTAGTTTGCCATCCCTCGCCTTTTTAGCCAAAGCCTTAGTTTCGGCGGAGATAGTGGTGAGACCTTTTGACCCAGCGTCGGTGACAATTGGAGTGATCAACCCCACTGGGGTTGCGACAGCAATAGACACGTCAGCCTTCTTCCATCTGTGAATGTCGTCAGCAAACTTGACAATTATTGAGTAAATGAAATGCGTACTGTCTAATGTACTCGCCCATCCACGAAGTGTTAGCCTCAGGGACGTCGGCAAGAGCCAGTCCGACTGCCTTGACAATGAAGTCATTCACGCTCAGCTTGGCACCCTTATCCTTTTCAACAAGTGTCTTGTTGAAGACCTCCCGAAGCTTGAGTACTTTGCCCATATCGATATCGACGGTGAGGTAGTAATGAGGTCGATCACGTTTGGCCTCAGTGAGACGCGAACCAATTGTGCGCCTCATATTCGTCAAAGGAATGTCGGTATATTCAGAAGAGCTGGCGGTGGGCTGGGGAGTGGACACGCCGGCACTCTCTGCAGAGGGCTTGAACTTCTCAACATCCTCGCGGAGGATCCTTCCGTTGGGACCGGTACCCTTGACCTTGGCTAGAGGAATACCGCGTTCAAGGGCAATCTTCTTGGCAATGGGAGTGGCAAAAATGACGTCCCCGGTGGGAAGCTCGACGTTGGAAGTAGTGGGGGTGGGTTTGGGTTCCTCCCTGGGCGCCTCCTTGGGTTCCGGTTCCTTCTCTTCAGCTTTTGTTGGCTCGGGCTGAGGTTTCGAAGCCTCGGAGGCAAGAGCGTCGGCACCCGAGATGTCATCGCCTTCTTCACCGATAATAGCGATGGGGGATCCGACGGATACACCCTTAGAACCGTCGGGTGACTTCGGGGGAGAGATTGAGACGTGTTCTCGCGTGCCCTATGGAGTGCTTACAATAATTTTTGCGAGAATACCATCCTCCGGCGCCTCCACATCGATGGTAGCCTTGTCCGTTTCCTGGGACAGAATGTGAGAGACATGACACGGAAGAGAGCAAAAATAGAATGCGTACGATTTCGAGAAGGACATCCCCGACGGAATACTTTTGGCCCTCCTTGACCTTCCACTGAGCGACACCACCTTCAGTCATGGTAGGACTCATCGCTGGCATAGTAAACTTGGACAACGCATTTCTGCGCGCCGACGCGTGTATCTCTAGAGCAAATGGGTAAGGCATCCAAGCGCATTGCCCAGTGAAGAGGTTAACGCACGCCTAGTGAGGATACGGGCGAGTTGAGAAGCCATGGGAGGGACCGATAAGTTGCAGGTCAAGGGATAGTTTGTCCCGACGACGGGTCGGCAGACATCGGTGCACCCGGGATCAGCCACGGCACCAAATACTGACAAACATCCTCCTCCGTCCACCTCCTCCACCATGGATGCTGACCTCAAGCTACCGGGGCAACCGATACAGATCCCGCGTGGTCATGCGCCTCAGCTATCTAACGGAGTGTACTCTCGTGACGGTCAAGTAAGGGCTAGTCTGGTCGGAGCCCCCGTTTATCAGGCTTCTGTCCGTGTTCAGTCTGCTCGATCGACCGTCGGAAAATTGAACACCTGCTGGAATGCTAGACGCTATCTATAAGGCGTGTCCGACCGCATCCGCCTACTCCAAACTCAATCGTGCTCGGGACTGTGACGCGTTTGTCGCCGGTGCAGGCGACGGTATCTATCACCGTTGTGGATGGGATTCCTCTTCCGCCTGGTGAAGAGTTTACAGGTGTTATCCGAGTGCAGGATGTGCGTGCAACAGATAAGGACAGGGTGAAGATCGGTGACTGTTTTAGGGGTGGGGACGTCATTAAAGGACTCGTGGTACGCACGCGAGCACATTACCCGCAGGCATTCATTGATGGCTCGATTAGATTTCACTGGGTGATGCCCAGAGCTACTATATTACCACTGCTCGGAACGACCTTGGTGTGATATTTGCCACAAGTGAAGCGGGTGAGGAGTTCCTCCTGCGATTGTCTTTCTTCTGCGATTGTCTTTCTCCCTCAATTTTTGCTGATGGATTGGTCTTTCAGGATCCACAATGCAACCCGCCTCGTGGCAAGAGATGCGGTGTCCAAAGACAGGCAAGATAGAGAAACGGAAATGTGCAAAGCCAGAGGGACTGTAGAATTATTTCTGTCTGTATTTTTTCACCAAAGTCGAGAGATGGCTGGAAAAGGAAATAAACGCGTTATCCATCCAACTTGCTCCCTTCAGTCGCCTCCCTCCCTCACACCTTCCCACTCGACCACTCCCCCCGCCCTCTCCTCTCCGGAGCGTCCGCCGCTGCCGTAGTAGCGACGATGACCGCCGTCCTCTGTCCCACCAACGCTCTCCGCCGCGAACTTCTTTCACAGGATGATAGTTCGTGCGTCAATCACCACCGACCGCCTTATTCGATCTTCCGCTCATGCTTTTCCGCCCTCTAGGTATCCTTCGTCCGCGGCAGAATGGAGAGCAAAGTACCAGGAGGTTGCTGACATGCTGGCAGAAACACGAGCTGAGCTCGATGAGTTTCAACAGTCCAGCAAGGAGCTCGAGGAGGAGTTGGAAGCAGAATTGGTACGCACGGAAAAGGCCCAAAAGGACCTTGTGGTGAAGGCTTCCAAGGCTGAAAGCGAGAGGGATGGGTGGAAGGTCCGTCGTTATGTCTGCCGTTCGCCGTTGACACACACCCGGCTCACATGAGCACCCACACACAGGCCAAGTTCATGTCTCTCCAAACACAACACAACACGACCGTCGCATCTCTTCAACGTGAGCTAGACCAACTACGTCAGGAATACCAGAAGGTCAAGATACAACTACGCGAGCTTGAGCTGGGCAACGATGATCTGGAGCGGAACGAACGGGCCATATCATCAAGCTTACAGGATACCGAGGCTAAATATTCACGCGCATTGGAGGAGAAGATCCTGCTCGAACATGAATTGCTGGACAAGGCGAACGTCGAGACAGAGTCCCAACGCCTGCGGGACGAACTGCGAGGTATGCTGTTCACGTGGTGGGTCTTCGATTCCTTGTCGCTGATCCCGGTTGCCTTAGACGCGAACGAAGAGATAGCGATTCTCAAAGAGAAGCTGTCACAGAGAAACTCCCGCTTCTCCGTTGACAGTGCCGGAGAATCCCTCAAACCCGCTTCCACCCCCTCTACCTCCACCCATCCCTCCGATGAAGATTTGTTACGAACTGCGCCTCCCCCTGGTATCAAACTCTCCGATCTCACCCCCGAAGCTACCTCGACACCGACAAGACCCCGACCGATCTCCCTCAACTCTACTCACAGTTCCTTTTTACAACGCACTCCCCGCTCTCACCTGTCCACTCCTCCGGGTGTCCTTTCCAGCACTCTCGCACGATCTGCCACTGTACCCGGTCTCTCCCCCACACCCAGGAGGCTCAAACCTCCCACACCTCGTCAGATGGGCACTCGCATTGTCTCCGTGGCTAGCACAACTTCCACTAACAGCGCCGCGACTACAACCTCAAGAAGCAAGGGTGTGCAGATGGTTTCTGAGATGAGGGCTAAGGTTAAGAACCTGGAACAACGCATTCACACTCGCGTCCCAAGACTGAGAATGGGAAGCATGAGCAAGGTCACCGCTCCAGCGATGGTCCAGAGCGACACAATGACCAACATCTCAGGTTCTTCCGCCGGTTACTCGGAAGATCTGGAGAGCACAGTTGTGGCGAGGAGGTCTGCAGGATCGCCCGAACGCAAAAAGCCTGCTGGCGATTCTGGCTGGGTTTTGATAATGGAAGACTCCCCGATAAAAGACGTTGCGAATGAAGCCAGGTCATCGAGGGAGTCTAGAAGAGATTCGAATCCATTTTCGACAAATTATCGAGTTCCTCCCTCCTCTTACAATGCCAACACCTCCCCAACATCGATAACCAGCACTCGCAGTTCCAGTGCACTCAGCCAGAGCGCCATGCCCCCAGGTGTCCGTCGGCCACAGTCACGTCCCTCGTCAGATGGAAGAACGAGTACGTCGACTGTTAGTTCGATCCCGACTTCCGTTTCCCGTCCCTCAACACCTACTTTCCTCCCGGTTGCTTCCGCGCACCTATATAATTCGACAAACGGCGGGAAACGCTCCGTAGGACCTTCCCCTGCACCGCAAATTTCAGGACTCCTCCCGAAGCGAGGTTTAGTAGGACGGACGTCGTCAACAAACACTCCGTCACCCACGGCGCTACCACACTCGCAACTGCTGAAGTTCAAGCCTAAATCGAAACTCCCGAGCTTGAACCCTCTTGGACAGAGTAGGATGGGAAAGCCAACTGGGAGAAGGAGCACAGGGCCGGAGTCGCTAAACGTTGAGGCATTGACGGCACTTGACATTGGCCGTTCACGGTCCGGAAGTACCAGCGCTACCTACTCGAAGAACAAGAATCCTATGTAACAGAGTATGACATACTCTCAGCCGTCCGAACAGGGACATCTACTGAAAAGGCTCTCCGAAGGGCGTCGCTGAACGTTCCTGTGTCTTTTCTTTCGTAGAAAAGGGCATGGGTGCGATCCGTCGTTTCCCAGCGGATCTTCAATCCATTCTCTACCCGATAGGCACATGCTTCCACCTCCCAACCGATCTGGTTAGTTTTTCACTTGCCACCTTTGTTATCCTTCCCCGAGACCGGCGAAAACTGAACCGATCGGCCAACTCTAACTTTTCTTCCACAGAAAGGGTTTTTCTTGGCGCGTATCTCGTTCGTATCTGCAATCACATCCTCCTCCTCCTCCCCACCTATCGTACACGGATTGCGTTTGCTCTCTACGCTGGTAACTTTCATCGTGACAACCGTCTATCCCCCTCCACCAGGACCCTCTACTCATCGATCCCGCCTTTCCTTCGACGGTCCCTGGC
>Ga0307515_10010738_pt1 | contig 17492 bp, 6 predicted proteins | sample 17_EM_MG_FD_194513 | JGI IMG/M metagenome (GOLD analysis project Ga0307515, IMG submission 194513) | Populus trichocarpa ectomycorrhiza microbial communities from riparian zone in the Pacific Northwest, United States - 17_EM | ecosystem: Host-associated > Plants > Roots > Unclassified | place...
AAAAAACACACAAGTAAGGGTAACCTTTCTTTTGAAAGGATGTTTTAAGGGTGGTGTCTACCTTCCCTTAATCATAACTAACCCCGTATCCAAATCTCTGGGACTAGTGTCTAATTTGGGATTTCTAGTTCCCTCAAATTACTAGATGGCGACTCCAATAAAATCTTTGTTTCCCCCAATCGAGAAAAAACCATTTTTGTTAAATAAACAAAAAAGTGGGAGTCGTCGCCCGACGTCGTGTATCGACAATATGTGCTACCAATGGTCTTCTATGGTTAAAGGCAAGCAGCAAAATCTCTCATGGCAGCTTCTTTTCTCATGTGTTGTTTGGAATCTTTGGCTTCACCGAAATTATGTTATTTTTAATGACGCTGCCCCTAACTTTCAAATTTGTTTCTCCATGGTGCCCCAAAGTATTGTTTTATGGCTGGGGCTTGATTCCAACTCTTTAGAGCTTAATATAGAGAATGTTTAATCGGGAAAAGTTGGTTTCTTATGATTTGTTTGTTCCCCCATTTGTTGCTCTCCCCTGTTTCATGCAATAGTTTTTGTGCTTTCCTTTCCTCTACTTGTTCATCTAATGTAAATTAGGCTATTATCTTTGTAGCCTTTTTTCTTAATAAAATTTCGACTATTAACCAAAAAAAAAAGATTACAAGTCTATTTATAGGCTTAAAGTCCTAGCTAATTAGGAAATTAAACTATTTAAAAGAAATTCTAATCTAATAAGAAATCTAATATTCTAATTAGACAAGGATTATAATAAATTAATTTATTATAAATCATTCCATCCAAAATTTCTATTTTATCTAATATTAAAATTATAAATCTTAGTTGATATTGAATTTCAAACATGTCAGTGAATTAAGGGAACTCTTCTTGATAGGAACCTTACATATTGCATATTTCCATCGGTTTTTATTCTTACTTTATTTTTTTAATCATTAAATCCTGAAAAAGGTATTGTTCATATTGTGTTTCTGTAGCGTTTAATGCTTCTCCCGGTGACTTTGATTTCGACAGTATACAATCTCAGACTGGTTTGTCTATAAATACTACTAATAATGCCTTTCTCTTTACTTCTCATCCTTAATTCCCAGTTATAGTTTGAATCCTCAAAGGCGGCCATGGGGTGTTCACCACTGTCCCTCTCTCAATCTTTCTCTTTCTTTCTGTTTGTCTTCCATTTCCATTCTACAATTTCATCTCCAATCTCCTCAAATTACTCCTCCTTCTCCTCCTCTTCTTCTCATTTGTGTGCTCATCACCTATCTCTTTCTCTCCTTCAATTCAAACAATCATTCTCCATTTATAGTTCTGCTTCAGACTACTACAATTGTCAATATCCCTTTCCAAAAACAGAGTCATGGAAAGACGGTACAGACTGCTGCTTGTGGTACGGGGTCTCTTGTGACCTGAAAACCGGGCATGTCACTGGACTGGACCTCTCTTGCAGCATGCTTCACGGAACCCTGCATTCTAATAATTCTCTCTTCTCTCTCCATCATCTTCAAAAGCTCGACCTCTCTTTCAATTATTTCAACACCTCCCATATTTCTTCTGGATTTGGCCAGTTCTCCAATCTGACGCATCTTAACCTTAGTGGTTCAGATCTTGCAGGCCAAGTTCCATTGGAAATCTCTCAACTCTCCAAATTGGTTTCACTTGATCTCTCTGATAATGACAATTTGAGTCTACAACCAATTTGTTTTGACAAGCTTGTTCGAAACCTAACCAAGCTTAGAGAACTCCATCTGAGTTGGGTAAACATGTCACTAGTTGTTCCCGATTCCTTGATGAATCTGTCTTCTTCTCTGTCATCACTCAAACTCATTGGCTGTGGATTGCAAGGAAAACTCCCATCCTCGATGGGGAAATTTAAGCACCTGCAGTACTTGGATCTTGGAAGGAACAGTCTTACTGGTTCAATTCCATATGATTTTGAGCAACTCACTGAGTTGGTTTCACTTGATTTCTCTTGGAACAACTATTTGAATCTAGAACCAATTTCATTTGACAAGCTTGTTCGAAACCTAACCAAGCTTAGAGAACTTGATTTGAGCTCTGTAAATATGTCTTTGGTTGCACCTAATTCCTTGACCAATCTGTCCTCTTCTTTGTCATATCTTTCGCTCCTTGGTTGTGGATTGCAGGGGAAATTCCCGGGTAACATCTTTCACCTCCCAAACCTTGAATCACTGGATCTGTCATACAACCAAGGCCTCGCTGGCTCTTTTCCTTCGTCCAATTTGAGTAATGTCCTCTCTCGGTTGTATCTTTCTAATACAAGAATTTCAGTTTATTTAGAAAACGACTTAATCAGTAATCTAAAGTCATTAGAATATATGTCTCTTCGTGATTGTAACATTATAAGGTCAGATCTAGCCCCGCTTGCTAATCTCACACGGCTCGTTTATTTAGACCTCTCAAGTAATAATTTGACCGGTGAGATCCCATCGTCACTTGGAAACCTTGTACACCTTCAATACTTGATTCTCTATTCCAATAATTTTATGGGTCAAGTTCCAGATTCTTTGGCTAACCTAGTCAATCTTTCATATTTAGATTTATCAAATAATCAACTAGGAGGACCTATCCATTCTCAATTAAAAACCCTTTCAAATCTAGTGGGTCTAAGTTTATATGGTAACTTGTTCAATGGAACAATACCATCCTTTTTGTTTGCTCTTCCTTCTTTGTATTATCTTGACCTTCATGACAATAATCTCATAGGGAATATAAGTGAACTCCAACACTATTCATTGATTTACCTTGATTTGAGCAATAACCACTTGCATGGTACAATCCCAAGTTCGATTTTCAAACAAAAGAACTTGGAAGTCCTTATTCTTGCGTCCACTAGTAAATTGACAGGTGAGATTACTTCTTCTATTTGCAAGCTGAGATTCCTTATACTCCTGGACTTGTCCAACAACAGCTTGAGTGGTTCTACGCCACTATGTTTGGGGAACTTCAGCAACTCGCTCTCAGTATTGCATCTAGGCATGAACAAACTTCAAGGCATTATCCCTTCAACATTTACAAAGGATAATAGCTTGGAATATCTCAACCTCAATGGAAATGAATTCGAAGGGAAAATACCATCGTCTATCAACAACTGTGCAATGTTGGAAGTTCTTGATCTTGGCAACAATAAGATTGAGGATACATTTCCCTACTTTCTAGAAAAGCTTCCAAAGCTGCAAATTCTTGTCCTAAAATCCAATAAACTCCAAGGTTTTGTGAAGGGTCCAACTGCACATAATTCCTTCTCTACATTACGGATTCTTGACATCTCTGACAATGATTTTAGTGGGTCATTGCCAACTGGGTATTTCAATAGTCTTGAAGCAATGATGGCCTCGGATCAAAACATGATTTACATGAATGCAACAAGTTACTCTAGCTATGTCTATTCCATAGATTTGACATGGAAAGGTGTAGAAATTGAGTTTCCAAAGATACAAAGTACCATCAGAGTACTTGATTTGTCAAATAACAATTTCACCGGAGAGATTCCAAAAGTGATCGGAAAGCTTAAAGCACTCCAACAGCTCAACCTTTCTCATAATTCCCTTACAGGTCATATCCAATCATCATTGGGAATTTTGACTAATTTGGAGTCATTAGATCTATCTTCAAATTTACTTACCGGAAGGATTCCAATGCAGCTGGAGGGTCTAACATTTCTTGCCATCCTAAACCTTTCACATAACCAACTCAAGGGGCCCATACCAAGTGGACAGCAATTCAGCACCTTTAATGCAAGCTCATTTGAAGGAAACTTGGGTTTATGTGGATTTCAAGTACTAGAAGAATGCTACCGTGATGAGGCACCATCATTGCAGCCATCAAGCTTTGATGAGGGAGATGATTCAACATTGTTTGGAGAAGGATTTGGTTGGAAAGCTGTGACAATGGGGTATGGATTTGGGTTTGTGTTTGGAGTTGCAACGGGATATGTTGTGTTTAGAACAAAAAAACCTGCATGGTTTCTTAGGATGGTTGAAGATAAATGGAATCTCAACAACAAAAAAACAAAGAAGAATGTTGCCAGATATGGTGCTAGAAGAAACTAAATAATGCAATTGATATTTTCAAGTAAGTTTTGCAAGCATTTGAGTTTTCAAATTTTATGTTCATAGTTTATGTTAGGCTATATTTTCTCCACAATTTATTTGATCAGTCTTACCTTTCTAATTTTGCAGAACAAACAAGATATCAAGTGGATTTGACATTGAAACAACACCAGGGTGGCAGATTCATGGTATTGGATTCCCTTTACTTTCTTTCTTCTTCTTCTTCTTTTTCATTCAAGGTTAATTAGGTGTTACTTCTATGAAAAAGATTCCATGTATGCAAGCAATAGTTTGTGTTAACTATAAAATCATTTATGTTTTGGGTCCTTTTTTATGCGTTCATTTCCTTATTCTTGATCACTTAAATCAATCCCCCTTTCTTGGAGTATTGTAAATTTTATGAACAGATTTATAAGAATTAAAACAATTCTGTTCTCACAACAGCAGCAATATTCGCAAGCAAAATAGAATAATTTTGATAACTTCTAAGTCATTCATGACTACTAAAAAGTGTAACAAACAGAGTCAAATCATCAACAAAATCAGTCAACATTGGTGATTGGCAAGTTTATATCTAAAGCAAAAGAAAAGATATGTATTAATACCATGTTAAGAGCTCTATGCTACAGCGAATCTGCAATTTTGAGTCACCTAAAAACAACATATTCTACTTTGAACATTTCAGAATAGGGAAAACATTAAAATAATTTAAAATACAATTTCTCTTGGCTTCATATTAAGAAAAAACAGATGAATATTTCAAGGGTCCTGATTATCCGACTGAAGATTCAAGATTTGAGATACTATGAGTTTAGAGAGCTCATTAGTTGTGGCTTGAACCTGATAGTCATCTGACTGCCTGGCCACCCAGGTGAATGTGAGCTTGACCTACTGTACTCATTTGCAGCAACCGTAGTCTTAGTTGATGTGCCAAGAACTCCCTGCAAGTCTGACTCAGACAATGGCCTTGGTGCCTGAGAAAGAATCACGATGTAGAAACTCAATAAAGGATTAAAAAAATCCACAGCAAGCTCAAACAATGGAAAGATAAAATCCTCCAGATAATATTTTTGACACCAATAGCTATCCCTTTTAGTCCATAACAACAATTTGTTTAATTTCTTCTAGTTCTCATGAGGAACCATACTATCTTCTATCCATTGCAATGGAAGTCATTGGTTTTGGATAGAACACAACAGGCAACAATTACAAAAACTTTTCCATGACACCCTCAGGCATGCATGGGATTTTTATGCAAATATTACAAATCAATAAAAATACCTTTAAGAATTAGCTGGGATTATAACAAATCACAGATGAGAACCAGTGTAGCCCTCACACAAACTTGTTATGCAATCAAAGTCAATTTTGCTTTTGATCTTCTCCCCTTTCAAAACAACCTTCAGGATCTCAGTATCCCAATTTCAAAGGCCTAAGGAAGATGTTGGAGGATTGCTTCATTGAGTTCTGAAGTTCAGTTGGTTGCAGCAAGTACCATCACTTGTGCATTCTCTGTAAGAATATTATCACTGAGTCTTGCCAAGCCAGGCCCATGAATAAATCACACTTTCACAAATCTTACATGAAAGGGATTCTAGCAAGTCACTGCATTGAAAGACTACACAAATGCAGCACTTGTTTCAAGAGTAAGAACTCACGATCTGTAGTCAGCACATCCCATAATGCCATGAACTTAGGTTTCATGCCTCATGATTTGTAGTACGACCCTACCCCGGAAAACTATCAACCTCTTCAATAATATAAAAGCAGGCTGGAGTTTATAAGCCAGGCCAAAAACAACAGCAACTGCAATAGCATAGAAAAGAATCAACACCAATCAGATTATGAAAACTTCGATAGGAGCAAAAAAGTAACTACGCAAACTTAGTTAATTACTTCTAAATCTGTTTCTAGTCAGCACCGAACCAACAAGATTTGCATGGATTCAGATGCAGAAAAGAATATAATGAGGGATGGTTTCAACACAAAGATGTTGTTGCTAAATACAGTAATGACCACTTTCACAATTGCCAGAATGTATGCTATTCAGTTACTTTTGTTATATCCCTAATGTAGGATACATAGAAATACCACACAACAACAAAAATACCAAAATTGTGATCATTTCGCAATCTCATTCATCAGAGGAAGATCCATTAGATAAGGAAGCCACAGTGCCCAGTTTTTTAAAGTTAATAGAGCATCCAACAAAATCTTGCTGCTAATAAAGATCTTCAAGAAGGACAAGTTAGGAATGTTCAATCTTAGTTAAGAACGTTCACAAAGTACTACCTTGCTTCAATTATCAGAGAGGTCCATATAACAATACACCCTTTTGTGGACCAAGAAGTTTTTTGTGTGTGAAGAGCTCAGGTTTCCGCAGATGAAGAATCACCAGTTCATACAAAGCTTGCTTGATAGATTCCAATCCTCCAATTGATTCAAATTCCACATCTATGTGATCTGATTTATAACATCACATGCTATGACATCCTGTTCAAAAATAAAAATACACAATTGCAGCATATTAATAAACCATTAAACCGGCCATAAATCCTAAAGCCTCTATTCCAATCAATTATATTTTCAACATGAGAACATGGCCACATTGGATAGTGTTTAGAAGATAGGCTTGATTGTTACAAAGCAGTTTAAATCTTCCACAAAGTAATTGCAATCAGAAGGTTTCATAATTGAAAAGTTATAGCCATCATATTGGTTCAAGGCTAAGTCTTCAAATTTAATTTCTTCCAACTATGAACCTTAACCCAGTCAGTCACGCAGGAGGCTATTACTGAACATAGTAGCCATCAGCATTCACGAAGTAACATTTTCAAAAAGGTGAACTCGCATAACTGTAACTAATCATGTGCCATTAGTTTATTAATAACAGAGACTCAAATCTACTCCATATGATGGATATTTTCATGTATTCAGTTGACATTAGAAACTCTAAGTATTTGTTGCGTGGTAGCAATCAACAAATTATGGACAGCCTAGAAAACAAATGGCGCGTTTGAAGACACCAGGAAATATTATAACTGTCTATGGTTGTATAAACAATGACAACAGAGCTATAACACCAACCCAAAACAACTCCTTCCATCCACCAAAACTTGAAATTTAATCATATCCCATTCGGCATGAGCAATCACTCCCCAACATTCCGAAAACTAATTGAAACACCTATCTTCACCAAAACACCTCGATCCCCCAATCACTGTTCCCTCCATTAACCCACCAAACCACACACATCCCTCATTGCAGTCTTAACCTCATGGTCCTCATCCCATTATCATAGAAAATTCAAACCTCTTGCAAGTAAATGACAATTCAATCATGCTATAACATCAACCCAAAGGCCTAAACTCCAGCGCTCCAGTACAAAAGCTCAATATACAACTCAATCAGAAATGAACTTAGTTTCTACCAACACAAAACAACTTCATTCATCACAACAGAACTGGAAACTCAAACACACCCCATTCGGCACAAGGAATCACTCCCCCACATTCCAAAAACTAATTAAATTACCTATCTTCACTAAAAAAACCCAAATCCCCCAATCCCTATTCCCTACAATAACCCACTGGACCAACAGGATCCCTCATCACAATCTTAATCCCATAGCCCCCATCTCCATTGTCATACAAGAATTCGAACTTTTCAGCCACAAGAGGCCTAAACTCCAACCCACCAGTTCAAAAGTTCAACAAACAACTCAATCTGAAATGAACTTAGTTTCGACTACAACAAAGCAACTCCATTCATCCCAGCAAAACTGGAAACTTAATCCCATTCCATTCGGCACAAGCAGTCACTCCCCCATATCCCAAACACCGATTAAACTAAAAAACTCAAAACCCCCCAATCCCTATTCCCTACAATAAACCACCCACATCTCTCATTGCAATATCAACCTCAACCCCGCTATCACACACAAAGTTCAAACTTTTACAGATAAATGACAATTGAAGCATATAATAAAACCAATAGCACATAATAAAAACAAAGCCTATATGCCATTAACTAACCCTATAATCAAAATTCACAAAATTCTTCGTTCCATTATCTAACCATATAACCAAAATTCACAGAATCCTCCAAAAAACAATAAACCAAAACAAACCCTATATTCCATTAATTACCCCCATAACCAAGATTCACAGAATCCTTCAAAAATAAAAAAAATAAAAAAAAACCCAAAAAAAAAATGGCAAAAAAAACAGAAACTTTGACACACACCTCATAAGGGTTTGTTTGGATAAGGGGACGATCCAAATGTTTGGCGATTTCCTTCTTATGTTCAAGGGCTTTCTTTGATGCTTCACGATTTAGGTCAAGTTTCCTGAGCCCAGCAAACAATACCAAACAACTTAAAGCTGCACTTGCTGCATTTAACACTAGTTCTTGCAAAAAACTTGGTTTCTGAAGAACCCCTAATAGATGATATTAAGGTTTTTACGTAAAAAATAATAAAGGAAAAAGGTATAAGATTTATTGAAGTTATATTGTGTTTGATAGTCTTTTTATTGTTTTTAAGCTTTGGGAGTTCTTGGGGAATAAAGAAGGAGGAGGGGGGTGAGGGGTTTCTGGATTTTGTATGTGTGTTTAAAGTAGAATAATGTCCTTGGTTTGGAGTTCTTTTTGGGTGGTCTGTTGGGGTTGTGTTGGAAATTTATGTGCTGGTGGACTTGGTGGTGGTAGTAGTTAGGGTTTGGGCTATGATGAGTGGTTAGGGTTGGGCTGGGAAAGGACTGGCTAAATTTTGGGGTGAAGTCTTATTAAAGCTATAAGCCCTATTTCTATTTCTAGACTTAATGAAGTTTTTTTAAAAGCCAATAATAATAATAATAATTTAAGGCAAATTTAATTTTAATCAATGAGGCTATATTTTTCAAGTCCAATTAAATGTATATTATTTATGGTATAGAAGATTTTCTAGAATTCCATAGAAATCAGATTATAAGACGCTCCACACTTATAGTCAGCAATTGACAATAGTCCCTTTGGTCTTTTGTCAATGTGATTATTTTTTTAACAAAGCAATCCAATCGAGCCCACCTAGAATTAAAACTAAAACTCACCGTCCCTTTCAAAATTGAGTTCCAGTAAAAGGTAAAAAGAAAGTGCAATGGATGAAAAGAAAGTGCAAAATTGAAATTCACCGTCCCTTCCAAAATTGAGTTCTTACTCCCAAAAGGTAAGTGTAAAATGGCGTAATTTATTTGTAACAACCTATTAAACTCCGTCAAGCGGATTGATCTCACAACGATTAATTCATGTTAGGTTTTAAAAAAAATCAAGTGAAAGTTAAATAATGTGATTTAAATGACCTAATAAATTAAATCATGATCTAGTTGATTCATTCAAAATCTAAGTTAATTTAAAATAATATCATTTTAATTGATACAACTTCACTGATAATTTTAGATTTTATACTCAGTTTCAATAACCAAGGAGTTGGATTTTGCTGTCTAGATGTAACTTCATCATCTTCTCTAGTTAGGCAGTGTTAGGAAACGCGGTTTCAACTGCGTTTTCTAAAAAAATAACTTCTTTTTATTAAAATTATTTTTTATTATATTTTTAAATCGTTTTGTTGTGCTAATATAAAAAATAATTTTTTAAAAATAAAAAAATATTTTGATACATATCTAAGCAAAATGCACTTTGAACCGCAATCATTGCCATACTCTTAAACACTCCTTTCATAACCACAAATCTTATGTTAGAGAAAAACAAATATCATAAACATTTCTCACCCATAATAAAAATAACTTTTTTTTCTCAAAAAAAATGCCATAGAACTCTCTTCGTTTTATTTATATCGACTAGTTAATCAAATCGAACAACACTTTGATGCATGTGCATAGTTTAACGTACAAACTAGTATATTGACATTATAACGCCCCATACTTTCATATGTATTTATAGTTACTTTTCTATGATTTGGTACGTAAAAATATAGGTAAATTTTTTTATACAGTTTTCATATAAAAGTCTATCAAAATTTCGGCAGAGTCTCCCCTATACCAGGAGGTCCCAAGTTATTGACATATAACTTGTTTACAATTATAATATCCCACATCTCATAACTCAATCATGACCCAATCGTCATGAGTTTCAATCCTACAAACATCATCATCATCACAACCACAATCTTTATAACATCCATTGAACAACAAATATTGTGAAACCCTAGAAATTTATAATTTAAATATGCAGATGTGTAAACTTCCATGTAAACGTAAGACTGAAAATGGTATGATCTCAATAAGTGATGAAAACCAAGATAAGAAATAATAGATGAATAATGATATATAATGGAGGGGATGACCTCTATAAAATGAATTTTGGTTTAGAATTCATAAGGATAGAGAAACTGGTAACGCGTTTTGATGGATAAAATAACGAGGAAAATGATAAAATGTTTCTAAGGAATAAGTGAGGTAATAAAGAATAAATTATAATAAGGGATAGTGCAATGAAAATTATAGGACTGAAGGTGCAAGTACCGATTAAAAATCAGTGACATTACTTTGAAACGATAATAATACCCGATAAATAAATAAAGGTGGAAATTTTAAAATGAATATATTCCAAAATAATAAAATGACCTTAGAGGTTTAGAAGGATAATTGATATAATTTTATGTGAAGATTGAACAAGAAAATTTGGATCGTTGATGAAAAGTCATGAACTGACCAATTTTACATTAGAAAGCAGAGCTCTCAATTCAATTATCGGATCGGAATGAAGTTTTGCATGAAGTCTATTAATATGTTTTCTTACCTTGGTTAAAGATCTCATCCCAATCGAAGTTCGGTAAATACTAGCGATTTAAGTAGAAACAAGCCGAATAGTTTACATGAAAAATAAAATAAAAGACATAAAGGCATAAATGAGGGACAAAATTATAATTAGGGGTAAATATACCTTTAGAACAGCAAAGAGGCCACCAGTTAAAAAAAAAAAGGTGAGAGACAATAGAGAAAATTCGGCTAGGGAGAGAAGTGCAGAATTTGGAGGAGCTAATAATGCTCCGGTGGCCATATCTCTAGAATACACTGTTGGATTATGTTGATTTCTGGATATATTGTTCTTCTCACATCCTTTACTAACTGACTGGAGGGATTTGAAGGCACATAATCCGTTTGACATAAATCATCATCGTAAATTTCCTGGAAAACAAAAGGAAATACACCTGCATGACAGTTTTGGTTGCCGACCGATTTCTCTCTCTTCTACTGCTGGATCATGTCTATTTTTGGATATGTGGTGCGCCTGAATGTTGCCTTCATTCTGGACGGTAGAGATCAGAAACCCACTCTCCGACAAAGTTTCATTTATGTTGAACAGTAGCTCGTCAATATTCAGGAGAAGCTGTAGGAACTGGATAATTGCATGGAGTAGCAGCACGTGCACATACTCTAGGTGGGTGCATCACACCTTATCTTTTTAAATTGTGTAAACTTAACAATCGCACCTTGTCTTTTTAAATTGTTTTCTGAACATTTACATTGTAATTTACCGTGCGTGCAAATACTCTATATACACAGTACTAGTACAATAATTTTCCCATATATTTTAAAGTATAGTATAATAATGCGCACATTCTTTGATTTATATTCAATACTTAAATCATCATTCCATTCATAGCGGGAATAATTTGCGGTACACTAAATAAGGGACTTCTTTATCAAGAAATTTTATACCTGCCTGCATCTTTTTACTATCCTTCTACCGCATCAATAAATATTTTAATTAAAATCGATACACTTTCAAACATTTATCATAAACATAATTTATTTCTTGAATTACTATTTCGAGTTACAATTCAAAATAAACTCACAATAAATTCTTTATTGTGTATACGTTAATTAATCCATATATGCATTTAAAATATGAAAAATGATTTAACTTTAATACATAACAAAATGTTTCAAACCTAGTTTTTTATTTGATTTATTGTTTTAATCTTATCCTTTGATATTAGGTTGAATGAGAATTAAATTTTGTAATGTGTCTTGATTTGATTTTTATGGGGTTATCTTGATATTATAACTCGAGTTGTGGGTTTGATAGGTTAGCATAAATTATTTTTTTAGGTCATTTTTTCAATTGATTTCTTCAATTTTATCCTTTAATATTTTGTTAATGGGGAATTCAACTTCATAATTTGTTTTGATTTTTTTATGTAGGGTTATTTTCATAACTCGAGTCATGGATGTGATATGTGAACTTGGTTTGACCTAAATTAATCTAATATATTGTTATTTTAATATTAAAAAAATATATATATCTTCTTGAATATTTTTCTGAGTCAAACTATATTTTTACAAATTATCTAAATTATTTTTTAATCTATAAAGTCAACCTACTTACATTAAATACTGTTCTAAAATGTTGGTCAAAAAATTTAAAAATGTTAACAGGTTATTGATTTAGGTCAACCGAAACAATCCTGGCTTGACTTTTTTAGATCTTTCTCAAGTCAAGAATTAATGAATCAGCTAAGTCAAAAGTCAACCTCTCTCAAGCATGTCAAATTTAATTAAAAAAAAGTACTCGATCGTAATCATAGCTTATTATTGCATTTATGCATCACCACCCATCATGTAATTAACCTATTAAGCAGCTAAAGATGAAACATAATTTCCCACTGAAGGTGATTTAAACGGAGATATTTAGTGCCTACACCTTTCAGCAAAATTGTTGCCTTCTTGGAGGGTGTCTGTGGTGTTTGATTTGGAATCATTTTTTATGAGTTTTTGGTGCAAAAGAACGAAAGGTGATTCCAAGGACGATTGGGCTGACCATCCATATATGTCAATTCATATCAAGTTAAACTTTTTACATTACATGTAACCATATAATTGAAGAATTAGGGTTCTTCATTACCTCCACAACTCTAACTCGACTCAACCATGTTCGGGAAACCATTTTGAGATTGTTGGCACATAAATTTCAAACCTGGAATCATGATGTTTTCAGTAATCAGGATAACAGACTTTGGGAATTGCAGGATAGAATAAAGAAGTTGGAAGAAGAAATGGAGGTCAGAGACCTAACAAAAACTGAGAGGAGCAAATTATATTGCATGCAATTATAGAGTAAGTAAAATAAGCCGTTTGGGTCATTTCTAATTGCATTTATAACTTAATCATTTTCATCCATTTCATATTATTTTTTATTTAAAATAGAAAAAGGACAAACCAAAGTATATAAGTTGAAAGATTGATAAGAAACCATGATCAAAACTTGTCAAATGACTATTCAATTATTTTTAATACTCAAGTATTTAATTATTAGATTTTTCTCATATTGAGAAAAATCAGCAATCCCTAATTAAAATACCAATTAACTAGGATGTGATACTTGTATGTGATATTTACAAGGTTGTTTCAATGAGATTTCAAATGCTTGTAGTATCCTTTCTTCTATGAACTTTACATATATTCTTGGAAAAAAGAATAAGGTTACATATCATTTGGACAAAACAGGAGTTCAATTTAAAACATATTTAGTTGCTCTTTCTCTGCTTCAATTCAAACAATCCTTTTCCATTCAGAGTTCTCCTTTTTGGTTTGCTAGAAATTATCAATATGATCAATATCCCAAGACAGAGTCATGGAAAGAGGGTACAGACTGCTGCTTGTGACCTGAAAACCGGGCAAGTGACTGAACTGGACCTCTCTTTCAGCATGCTTTACGGAACCCCGCATTCCAATAATTCTCTCTTCTCTCTTCATCATCTTCAGAAGCTCGTCCTCTCTTACAATGATTTCAACTTCTCCAATATCTCTTCTCAATTTGGCCAGTTTTCCAATTTGATGCATCTTAACCTAACTCATTCAGGTTTTGCAGGCCAAGTTCCTTTGGAAATCTTTCATCTCTCCAAATTGGTTTCACTTGATATCTCAAACAAACATCTAAGTCTAGAAACAATCTCTTTTGACAAGATTGTTCAAAACCTAACCAAGCTAAGAGTACTCACTTAGTTTGGCAAACAACGAAGGCCTCACTGGCTCTTTTCCTTCCTACAATATGAGTAATGTCCTTTGGCAGTTGGTACTTTCTGATACAAGAATTTCAGTTTATTTAGAAAATGACTTCATCAGTAAGCTCAAGTCGTTAGAATATATGTTACTTCATAATTGTGACATTCGAAGGACAAATGTAGCTCTGCTTGGTAATCTCACACAGCTTAGAATGTTAGACAATCCCATCATCATTTGAAAACCTTTCAAATCTGGACAGTCTATATTTATTTAGTAACTTGTTCAATGGAACAATACCATCCTTTTTGTTTACTCTTCTTTCTTTAGGTTATTTGGACCTTCATAACAATCATTTCATAAGCAATATAAGTGAATTCCAACATCATTCGTTTGAATACCTTGATTTGAGCAATAATCACTTGCATGGTTCAATCCCAAGCTTAATTTTCAAACAAGAGTATTTGGAAGTCCTTATTCTTGCGTCCAACAATAAATTGACAGGTGAGATTTCTTATTCTATATGCATATTAAGAATTTTTCTTTACTTTGGTCATCAAAATTTTTTATGATTTATTTTTATTTTTAACTTTAGATTTTTTTTAATTTCATCCTTCAATATTGAACTTACTGCATATTGAATTTCATAAATTTTTTTAATGTACTTTCTATAAAGTTATCTCGGTTTTATGACCTGGGTTGTGAGTTTGAGGGGTTAGCCTTGTTGACTTGAGTTATTTTTTTTTTATCCTTTTTAATTATTATTTTTTTTCTCAACTTCATCATTCAATATTGAATTGATTTGAAATTGAGTTTCATAATTTTTTTTTTATTTGTTTTCTACCGGGTTATCATGGTCTCATGACTTGAGTCACGAGTTTTGCGGGTTAGCTAGATTGAATTGAGTTTTTTTTTGTCTTTTTTAATTGAATATTTATTTTTCAATTTCATCCTTCAATATTGAATTGATTAAGAATTGAACTTTATATTTTTTCTTTCTTTCTTCCTTTTTTTCTATGGAATTATCCTAATCATATGACTCAGGTTTAACAAGTTAACCTGAGTTAACTCGTGTTATTTTTTATCCTTTTTTCTTTTTTTTTTTTTAATTTAATCATTCAGCATTGGGTTGATTGAGGATTGAATTTTATAAAACAAAATTATTTTCTATAAGGTTATTAAGGTTTTATGACCTAGATCAGTTGACTTGATTTTTTGTAATTGATTTTTTTTAATATTTAGTTGATTGGAAATTAGACTTTATAATTTATTTTGGTTTGTGTTCTATAAAGTTATTTTGGTCTTATGATCCAAGATATGAGTTTGGTCAGTTGACCCGAGTCATGAGTTTTTGTGTCATTTTTTATTATTTTTAATCTCATCTTTAAAATTTTGATTAATTGAGAATTGAGTTTCATAATTTATTTTGATATCTTTTTATAGAATTATTCTGATCTTATGTGTCGCACCCGACATCGCGGCGGCCCTAAAAAATATTTACATGGAAAGAACAGATTTCTAGCATCTTGTTCTTTTAGGGGAAAAGGTCTTGTTTGAGGAGTCGCCACCTAGTATTATGGTCACTAGGAACCCTAACTGGTCAACAGAGATTCCATGGCTCGGGATTGATTACCTAAAAGGGAAGATATTATCACCCCTTAAACGTTTTGCCTAAGGCAAACTGCATTGTTGATTTTTGTCTTAAATTGCTAAATATTTATTAGTTTATGCTATGATGATTTGTTTATAATATTTCTGACTCTGGCGCTAGTGAATATTCGAGCTCGAATAATTCCAACTCTGGCGTTGGTAAAAATTCGTAGCTACGAAAAAAAATTAGATCAATATTTTTTATTCCTTACTCTAACACCAGTGAATAAATAAATAAAAATAAATTTATTTTTACGCATGCACATATTTTTTTTATTTTTCTAGCTAAATAAAATAAAATACAACGAATAAAAATAATATAAATTTAAACCGGTATTTTTATTCCTGACTCTGGCGTCAGTGAATAAACCAATAAATTTACATTATTTTTATTCATGCAGACACATTTTTTTATTTTTTCTACCTTTTTTATTTTTCTGTTTTTTTTTATTTTTCTGTCGCACCTAGCCGGGTCACAGGCTTGACCCGGCTGGCCATTTTTTAGTTTTTCTACAGGAGCATGTAATTAAAATAAACGGAAGGAAAGAGCAACTTACCTGGCGCCTTGAAGATGAGGATGACGGTGATGGAGGGCTGGCCGGGTGACGTTCTCTCCCTTCTAACGCTGGCACTGCACTGGGAGAGGAGGATGACCTTTCTCTTTATCTCTTGCTTTCTTCTGCTCTTAGAAGTCTCTCCCTCTCTCTCTATATATCTGTTTTTCTTTCTCTGTCTGGTCTCCTTCCCTTGGTTTTTCTTCGGGTTCTCTCTGCTCTCTGTATGTCCTTGGTTCCGTGTTTCCCCTGCTGTGGCCAGAGAATGGCCTTTCTTCACGCGTTCGTGCCTCACGATCGTGAGGCACGAACGCTTCTGTTTCTGTGAGAAGAACAGGGGCAGAAAACTTGCTCCCCTCTGTACAATTTCTGTTCTTGCGTCTTGTTGTGTTCCCGGTGTTACTTCCTCTTTGGAAGCAGAGAAACGGAAACGTGATGGAGGACTGGTGGGCTAGCTGCTTTCTTCCTCCGCTGCTCGTGGTCTCTCTCTGTGGCCTCCTCTGTTTCTTTGAGAAGAAACAGAGGAACGAAATTTTTTTTTCTATTCTTCCCCCGGTTCTGTGTTTCTCCAGGGACTTTTCGGTTATGCCCGCCTTTTTATCCGTCTGTATTTTTTCCTTTTCTCGGTTCCTTTCCCAGTTTTTTTTCTCTCTTTTTTTTTCCAGTTTTTCTTCCTTTTTCTCCCTTTTGGTTTCGTTCGTCCCTTCCCTCTCTCCGTTTTTTTTCCAACCTTTTGCTCTTCGGTGCTGCTCGGTTTATATAGGGCTCGGCGGGTTGATAACGGGCGGTAGGCTAACGGTCAGCCACCATTAAGGCGCCCATAACTGAAGCCAACGGACGACGATTACTGCTGCAACGTTCCTCCCTCCATTACTGCAGAAACGGTCACTGGCTTAAGATGAACAGCATCTTCACAAACGACGTCGTTCGGCCATTTTTCGTTTTGATCCATGCAACTTTGAAAGTCTTGTAATTAAACCCCTGGTTTAAACTGTAATTGGCCCCCTGCATTTTCGCGCCTTTTTCAATGTAATCCTTGGATTTTAATTTCGCAATTTGGACCCCCAATTAACCCCAAACTTTGCTATTTATTCAATTAAGTCCCTGATTTCATTAATTTAATTAAATCCAAAGTCCAATTAAGTCTAAAACTTATCAATTCTCCAATTAAACCCTTGATTGGATTAATTAAATTAATTTCAAGCTTA
>Ga0307515_10010739_pt1 | contig 17491 bp, 12 predicted proteins | sample 17_EM_MG_FD_194513 | JGI IMG/M metagenome (GOLD analysis project Ga0307515, IMG submission 194513) | Populus trichocarpa ectomycorrhiza microbial communities from riparian zone in the Pacific Northwest, United States - 17_EM | ecosystem: Host-associated > Plants > Roots > Unclassified | place...
GTGGCTTCGTGGATGCGCGAGGAAGATGTCGTACGAGACGGCTGCGGACATCCGTTAGGAGCGGCCAGCTGCGTGGCAGGCCGGCTTAGTCAGGCGCCAGCTATGGGAGAGACATATAAAAGGGTTTGTCGTTACTCGCTAGTAGGCACTACCCGGACTCCGAGCATACCTCCGTTCTAACTAGCGCCCACTCCCATTGTATTGCATATTCCAATTTCAACCCCCCACAATATATAAACGCATACCCCTCCAATTCCCCCCGGCGCTTTTTTTGCCCCCCGCATCCAAGCGTCCCAGCGTCCCAGCATCTCAGTGTACTCGTCCCTGTCAACCATACGTACATAGGCATTTGTCAACGGTGAGCGCCGTCCCCAGCCTTCGAGCCTCTTGCTCTTGCCACCCAACTTGCCCGCTGAGACCAACGCTTTGCCATACTAGCCACACACACACATAACTACAATCAACCGTGTACACGCTCATGAGCATCAGCTCAACACCCTCGACGCCTCTTGCCAACCACCGCAACTTGCCTAGCGGAGCACACGAGCTCCGCTCAACGCGCACCGCGCCCAACTCTCCCCGCAGACCCCACGAAATGCTCGTGACGGGCTCCTACGCCAGCGGGTCTGTTCTCAGGAGCGCCTCTCTCGCCGATCGCGACCTAGAAACCCAACGGCGGCTCCTCGGTGTGGATGCCTTTGTGCCCTCGCCCGAGTCACCCCTCCACCACTTGCGACCTACCTCGCCCCTATCAGAGGCGAGCCACCTCCAGGATGAGATCGAGCAGGAGTCGATCCGCGAGCGCGCTGCGCGCTCTCCACCACGGTACGTAGCACGTAGTCTGTGACGCCACCTCCATCAGCAGTAATACCAATTGCCATTCTTGTCCACTCGCGTCATCGTGCAGTAGTACTCATCATATCCTTATCTTTATCCATCACAGATCGATATCCCCAGTCGATGACGCGCACGATCACCCTTCCGAGGGTGCTCTTGGCCTCTTCTTTGCTACCGCTCCCAGCCGCATCCAGCATCCTCCCTTGCCTCCCCTCGAAGAAGAGGATCTCCCCATGATTCCCACAACGCGCTCCCGTGCTGCTACTGTTCCTCAGGCCCGCTCCTACCCCGCCTACCCCAGCCCACTTCGTCCTACTCCCCATCCGCTCTACATCCCCCGCACCACCCGTGTATACCCGCAGCCACATGTCGTTGAAATGGCTCGCGAGAAGATCGGATCTTCCCAACAACAGCAGCAACCGCAGTCCCCTCCGAGTCCCTCGCTGTACAGCTCTGACTCTGTGAATAGCACCCTCCGCCCGAAGGAGGGGACCACCCGCCGGCGCCTCTTCCGCCTCTGGAAGGATTCCGTTACCGTCGGAGTCGCAGAGCCCGCCGCGGAACAGCAGCCGCAGGTCGACGATGTCTGGGTCGCATGGGAGAAGGAGCAGCGCCGCGCGCATGAGATGACCATTGCAGCCGCACTCGACAACAAACCGCGCTTCGCGTTTGTCGAGCCTACCACTGAGCCTATCTCGCGCGTCTCAAGCAACAACAGCAGCGATGAGAGTCCCGCCGAGACCGACCACCGCGACCATGATTGCCACGGCGTGTCTGCGTTCTTCCGCAGCCTCTTCAACCGCCGATTGCGCCCCTCACAGCACGTGAGACGAACCCCGTCTGCGCGAGCGGCGCTCGCGTAACATCAACATCAGACGGGCGAAACGCGTCATCATCACGTGTTGTTTGTTTCTTCTCCAACGGTCACGGTCCGTCAGCCACAAGTGTAGCAAATCACCTTCGTCATCGGTCACGTCAACAACTCATCTGCATCTGTAACAACCACTGGCGAGTGTCGGGTTACCCCCGCACTCCGTCATCGATCGCTCTCATACCCACCCGCCTCCAGTGTGGAACGCCGGGCTGTACGAACAACTGCGTCATCATCTCTTCCCTATCGTCGCGCATCCTTTTGTTGGAAATCTCATGATCTTCTCAATGATTCACTTATCCGTTCAAATTACTTGCTGCAATCCCACACCACCACCATCGTCGTCGTCGCTGCAATCTTCAAGTTTGACCCCGTCATTTTTCGTTCCAATTCCAAATATCCTTTCTTCTCGGACAATTCTGCGACTTACAATCGAAACGGAACCAGTGCTCGCTCTATGACATGACCCGCACACACGCATATGTACTACTACCCCCCTCATCCACCAACGCCCGTTTGCGCAGGATTGCTTTCTATCTCCATGCTTTTCGCGTCCTCCATAACTCAATTTTTTGTTATTCCACTACTACACGCATTGCAGCATTTTATCTTCCCCCCCTCCAACTCTAACCTTTCCGTTCTGAGTCTCTCCTCATGTGCTTCAATTGAAATGAAATTGGAAATCTTGATTTGGAAATGAAGCTCCCCCTAGTGAAATTGTAAGAGGTTGATAAGATGTGACGGGAGATTGGATTATAATCGAAGGAAGCAAAGGTCAGCAGGGCTCTGGCAGCTGGTCCTCTTGGAATGGAACTAGAAAGGAGTCGGGAGATAGGGATAGAGATAGAGATTCATTTTTCCGTGGTAGGTGCGTATTACAAGACCAAGGCACTACCTGCCAGCAGCCTACGAATCGGTGCCTAAGGGGTATTAATTTGACGAGAGGGTTATGTTACTTACAGGGTTATGCTCTCTAGGGTGCGCTGCCTGGTTGAGAACGTGGGTGGGCTCTTTTATTATTTGTGCTTGTTGTGGGTGATGTTTCTGACGTGGAGTGGTGGGTCGGACTTGGGGGTTTCCCTTTGGGATTGTGTGGTCCAGTTAGGGGCGTCGATATGCTCCTTGGAACCAGAAAGAAACAGACCCCCATGAGAGGCTGGTTTGGTGAATTGTGAAAACGCGGGGGGGTAAAGGTGAGCTCGTGGCTCCTGTTCTGATCGAATCTGAAATCGGGAAAGCTTGGACTTGGATTACGTACCTCGTGGGGACCTTCCACTTGGACTCCGCTTTCATCCCGAGAACCCTTGTCTGTCTCTGACGTTAAATTCAATGGTGTAATACATGCATATCGGCTGGAGACCACATGTTGTCAACGTGTAGGCTGGTTCATAAGGGTGTAGACAAGCACGAGTCTGGTGTATCTCTCCTCAACACCAACCATGAATACGACAGATGATATACCTCAATGCGAATTCCCTATTTACTGTACCGAGCCATTTGAGGCAAACCCCGATGTGAGCGGTACCGGCGTAAGTACTTAGCTCAAGTCGATCGAACCTGGCCATCCAATTTGATAATACGTTGTTTCCAGATTCTCATTGCGTCCCTCGGCCACGCGATACTCGCCTTCGTTTTCTCCACTGTGATCGATTTTCTTCGGCGCTTTTCCCCCAATAATACGCAACTGCGCGAGCGGCTCGAAGTCATAAGACTCGGGATTATCTTTGACTGGGTCACTATGGGATTCGCGACGGCGATCGCCGCGCTCGTTCACTGGAGGACCCTCTCGATATTCCACTGGTCTCTATGCTCATTCCTTGCCGCCGCTATACCCACCCTATGCCCTAATTGCATAAACCCCATAAACTGGCAGAGCAAGCGACTGAAAATCATATATTTCATGGCGTACAAAATGTTACGAGTCGCGACATTCATTTGCCTCGTCGATCGTTCCGTAGGGCCTTGGAGTAACAACCCTGGAAAATGTTTCATTACAATTATGGGTGCCACTGGCGAACCTATCGAAGGGCAAATGTTCGCTGTCTTGTTGATACTCGCCACAATCTCGGAAATATGCTCTATCGCAGCAGCACTTGTCAAGATCATGGAAGTGATATCCTGTCAGAGCCAGGAGGAGAATGATACAGCTACCGAGGTCCAGGAGATGGGGGCTACAGTTATCGATAACCAGAACACGCAGGATACGGCTTTCTGGACTGGGAGAAAAAAGCACACTCTCAACTTCTTGGCCCGGGTTGTTGCAGGAGGGCTTCCTTTGACATATATTATATATGGAATCATTCATGTCGTCCATGCGAATCGGACGCACATGTTAGGGGACGAGAATAGTTTTAGTTATGGGCAAATTATCCCCGTGGTAACGCTTGCTGTTTCATTCTATAGGATATGGGACTCGTATCCTGGTAAGCCATTCCTTCCCTCATAATCGGGTCATTCAAGCAGCTAACAAACGCATGGCAGGGTGGAAAGAGCAACAAATGGACTCCAGCACTAGGGGCACCCCGCTGACCATAGTCCCTGACGGTCATTCCCCACGAGCGGTAGAACACAAACAAGGACGTACCGGTGGGACTCCTCTCTCATTGTCGAACACGTTGGCGTTGCTTGTTCTGTTTCTGTCGGTGGTTCTGGCTATGGCCCTGTCTCTGTCTCAGTTTCCGTCTTTGATTCCGCCTGTGTTTGAGTTTCTAGATCAGTTTCTGTCTCCGTTCCAATTTCTGTTCCAATTTCTGCTTCAATTTTCGTTTCCGTTTCAGTTTCTGGGTGCGATTAGGGGTCTGATTCTGGGTCTGATTCTGATCCCGTTTCTGACCCTGTTTCACTTTCACTTTCAGTTCCAGTGTTTCTGTGTTTCTGTGTCCGTTTATTCCCTATGACGTTTATCTGTCTGTCTGTACTGTCTCTCCTGTGTCTGTGTATTTGAGCGGTTTCTCCTATGTCTCCTGTCCTGTATTATATTTATGGTTCTGAGCTGAGGGATCCCTTCTTGTTCTTTCCCTCGTCCACGTCGTACCAGCTTCATCAATTGTATGTGACAGAAAAACAGTTTCTTAGCTCATTTCTTCTAGCCTCTCCATGCATTAAATGACGCAGTATTCCTGAACCAACCTACCCACATGCCCTCCGCCCCTACCGACCACGCTGGCATGATGAAAATTCGTCTCGGATCGCCAATGCAATGGCAGAGCCCCTTTTACTATACGAACAATAGCGGACTATGACGACTACTGTCTGGATGACAACGAATCGAATGCAGACTGAAATCCATGACATACAAAGTCGTTCACGTTGGCAATAGAAGGTTTCTGCAACACGACTATGTCGGACTGAGCGAGGCATATTACAGCCTCACAATTGCTCAACTGATTTCCAATCTTTCCGTAGCCTCCGGGTGCCTAGGTGCATGGGTGCCTGGGTGACTATCAAAATTGACGACATAGTCAAATGTAGAACCGACTTCCTTACTCAGTGATGGTGATAGCGAGGAACGAGGGAATGAAGTCGCGGGCCCAGCTCTGAAGAGCGAGACGTGGCTGGGAAGTGGTATCAGTCGGCCGCCTCGCATTTGAGACGAGAGCTCACGATCGATTAGACTCCCTCTGTACTTATCTCGTACTCGCACTCAGCCACACCTTGCCCAACCTGACACTCTCATTACGCGACTTGCTCTCTCCTCCCCCTTTCCCAGGCCCCTCGATGAGCCAGCAAGCTCCGGATCCAGATCTAGTCTCTTTTCGACCTTGCCTTATGGGCGCGCGCACCCATCCTTTCCGGAAATTGACCAGCCGCTGCTACGGTAAACATATAAAGTCGTTGGACTAACATCATCGGAAAGTTCATGCCGGCACTTCGGCTTGAGCCATGATGCCCGTGCCCGGCGACTTGGGTTCCCCAATTACTAGGAACGCTAATGGCTTATCTCGGAGTTTCAGGTCCCAGAGATGGCAGAAACGAATCGATTTCCTCCACGGCCGGCCGGCCGGCTGGCTTCTACAGGCATTGACTGAGGTTTGGGGCGGTTGTATGGATGCAGTGCTTCATTTAAACCGCTCCGCTTTCTAAATTAGCATAAATTCACACATTTCGGCGAGACTGAGATTGTCAATAGCCAAGGCTAACTTTAGAGACTAGTCTGGAGCACCCCGTATACACTGAAATCTGGTGAAAGGCTGGACTTTCTGTTCGTCATCCCCTTCTTACCTTTCTGCAACCGAATTTACACTTCAACCGTGTGTGTCTTTGTGCAATTCACCTGAGATTCCGTGAAGTAGATCTTTATAGTGCTGAGCAGCGCCGAATAGGGGTTTGCATTCCATACGTGGCCTGATGACGACTGAAGAGTTGATTCAATCCCCAGAGACAAATCGCAGATAGGCACAAATGAAAATAGAGGCGAAGGACTGGATGAGGGGCGTGTGTGTGTGGTTGCTTTGGGTCTCCACCCGACAATACAGGCAACAGGACTAACACGCCAGGTCATTGGAAAACAATCAGGGGAAATTCTGAGCAAGCCGGAATGTGCAGTGGGAATATAATGAAGGCTGCACGACGCCCCCACGCCTGCCTACTCGTCCGTGCATCACAACAACACGGACGGTTGGGTATGGGTAACACGTGAAACGCGAACTGGAGAGCTAAAGGACTATTAAAAGTTGATATGATGTGAGTGATGAGTGGTGTGTGCGAGCGCGAAAGCCTCCAAAACAAGCTGGCAGTTTAGAAAGGCAGGGAGGAAGACGAGGGAGTGTAGTAGGGATAACAATATAGGACGGTCATTTGTGGGAGGGTACAGGTATGATATATATGGGTCGTATGAGCAGTATATACGTATCTGGGCTTTGCGCGTTTGCTATTTACTGCGTGGCTCAATGATGGTCGGGTATTTGTGCGTATATTTGATGATTTACAGCTAAATTCTGACCGATTGTCAGAAACACCCAGCAGGGCGGGAGAGAGCGATCAAACTGCTTAGGCTATAACTTCAAAGACATGCTTCTTAGTAAGAAGCCTTACACAAGGGATTTCCGTCCGCAAGATTCTGGACTCATCTTTTTCCTGATTTTCAGGACAAAGAAAACAAATCTTAGAGTCTACCTCAACGTTGGATCAAGCGTAACGTTTATAATGTGGAAAGAGAACACAAATTCACATAGAAGGTGCTACATAGAAGGTGCAGGATCTCGCTTACATGCCTGAAACTTCAAGCCACCCACCCCGGAAATGCGAAACGACCAGATTCTTCACCAACAAACAACGATCATGTATCACGTGCACTCACCACATAGCTTTATGGGCTTTATGACGCATCGCACTATGTTTCGCCGCCTGCCGCGGGATGGTTTTAAGAATAGTTTTGCTCCGCTTGAGCATAGCTTGTCAGTAGCTATATAACCGCCTGTATACCAAGGCACCAAGGCACATCCCCACTTCACCTCGTCTTCCTCGAACGAGCTACTATGTCTGGACGATTTTTCTTCTCTTTACTCGCCTTCACAGCCTCCACATTTGCCTCCACGAGCGACTCTCCCGTCACTCTCTTCGGAAGAGAGTCCAACCTCAGCAGCCGTGGCCTCCTCCCGAACGAAGAGCCCGCCATCCGTGTGTTGACGAAGAGAGCACCTTGCAGCCCCGGCAAGTATTACACGACCCGTTGCAAGGCCTGCATGGCAGGGTACTCGTGCCCAGATGGCCAGAATCGCGTTTCATGCGGAGCAGGGGCGTACTCTGAACCCGGCGCGACGCAATGTACCCTCTGTCCATATGGAACATTCTCGGGCAGTGAGTACCGCCAATGTGATTCTATTGCGATCCGTCGACTGACTAATCTCACCGATCGCAGAACAAAACACAAAATACGTGACCGGTTGCACGACGGTCGCACCAGGCCACCGTGCGAATGCCCCCATCGGCGCCACGGCCCAACTCACCTGCGGGAAGGGAACGTATTCAAATGGCGCGACGGACACGTGCACGACGTGCCCTGCGGGGTCCAAATGCTCCTCTTCAGTCACCTCTGCACCAGAGGCGTGCGCACCTGGCACGTACTCCAACGCCGGTAATGGTGGGGCGTGCACCAAGTGTTCAAAGGGGACATTTAATAACGTGCGTGCGCTGTCTTCCCTTTCTTTTCTGTTGCCACTTGTTCTGATGCAGTCGCTGGATAGATATGTGTGGGCGCTGGTGGAGTTGACTGTACTGGCATCCCAGGAGCGAGCGGCGTTGAGTGCAATGCTGGAGTTTGTGTCATTCGTACGTCCCTCCACCCGTTACGGAGGTGTGCACATTGACCGACGTTCTTTTTGAACAGAATCGTGCGAACGGGGCTACCGACTATCCCTCGACGGCAAGACGTGCGAGCCAGTATTGCGTCGGTAGTCGGCGATATCATCGGTGGACGCACGTTTTTGGGAACTTCGGCCCAACCGACCGCCCTCTTATATTGCGTGCTATGTAGTGTTGTATCCTTAGCCGCTTTATCTTTACGATTATTCATGAATATAGACACGGCTGCTTATTAACTATATTGCTTGATTGAGATTTGGGGACTCACCTAATGGTGTAATTACGCTTCTTGATGATTAATGGGGGACACATCTTGCAAGTCGGGGTTGCACACCTTCACCGTGAACGTGCCGGGTGGCTTGTGAGAAGTCTAGGAGTCGAGTAAGCTTGAAGGCGAATGTCCAATAACAGCCTGAGTCTTCGGTGTCCAGGGCCGCCGGCAACAAAAAGACGCCAGAGCAGCGGGGTCAATACTGGGGCTGGGGATGTGCTAATCTGGATGCCATAAGTGCCGCTGAAAAGTACCGCGCGGCTTGTCGGAAATTGGTAATTCCAGATATTTCAGGTTACGCGCTCCGGTGCCTGGTTACCAGGTGGACGGTTATATAAGAGCCTCAGGATGGGACTCCTTACGGGCCCCAACGAACACGATTATTTGTGTCCGAGTTCACGACCTCGCGGGAAATTCTAACACGGCTGCGTCGTCTGTCCCTTCGACCACCACGCCAACCTCTGCAACTTCCACTGTCAATATTTCCTCGGCAGCACTTCAGCCACCAACCACCTCACCTACCACACCCCCAGGATGAGATCGAGCAGGAGTCGACCCGCGGGCGCGCTGCTCGCTCTCACCACGGTACGTAGCACGTATTCTGTGACGCACCTCTCCATCTCCACACTTCAGCTGTAATACCAATTCCCATACTTGTCAACTCGTGTCATCATGCAGTAGCACTCATCATATCCTTATCTCTATCCATCACAGATCGATATCCCCAGTCGATGACGCCCACGATCACCCTTCCGAGGGTGCTCTCTTCTTTGCTATCGCTCCCAGCCACATCCAGCATCCTCCCTTACCTCCCCTTGAAGAAGAGGATCTCCCCATGATTCCCACAACGCGCTCCCGTGCTGCTACTGTTCCTCAGGCCCGCCCCTACCCCGCCTACCCCAGCCCACTTCGTCCTACTCCCCATCCGCTCTACATCCCCCGCACCACCCGTGTATACCCGCAGCCACATGTCGTTGAAATGGCTCGCGAGAAGATCGGATCTTCCCAACAACAGCAGCAACCGCAGTCGCCTCCGAGTCCCTCGCTGTACAGCTCTGACTCTGTGAACAGCACGCTCCGCCCGAAGGAGGGGACCACCCGCCGGCGCCTCTTCCGCCTCTGGAAGGATTCCGCTACCGTCGGAGTCGCAGAGCCCGCCGCGGAACAGCAGCCGCAGGTGGACGACGTCTGGGTCGCATGGGAGAAGGAGCAGCGCCGCGCGCACGAGATGACCATTGCAGCCGCACTCGACAACAAACCGCGCTTCGCGTTTGTCGAGCCTTCCACTGAGCCCATCTCGCGCGTATCGAGCAACAACAGCAGCGATGAGAGTCCCGCCGAGACCGACCACCGCGACCATGATTGCCACGGCGTGTCTGCGTTTTTCCGCAGCCTCTTCAATCGCCGATTACGCCCCTCACAGCACGTGAGACGAACCCCGTCTGCGCGAGCGGCGCTCGCGTAACATCAACATCAGACGGGCGAAACGCGTCATCATCACGTGTTGTTTGTTTCTTCTCCAATGGTCACGGTCAGTCAGCCATAAGTGTAGCAAATCACATTCGTCATCGGTCACGTCAACAACTCATCTGCATCTGTAACAACCACTGGCGAGTGTCGGGTTACCCCCGCACTCCGTCATCGATCGCTCTCATACCCACCCGCCTCCAGTGTGGAACGCCGGGCTGTACGAACAACTATGCGTCATCATCTCTTCCCTGGCCTATCGTCGCGCATCCTTCTTGTTGGAAATCTCATGATCTTCTCAATGATTCACTTATCCGTTCAAATTACTCGCTGCAATCCCACACCACCCACCATCGTCGTCGTCGCTGCAATCTTCAAGTTTAACCCCGTCATTTTTCGTTCAAATTCTCAAATATTCTTTCTTCTCGGACAATTCTGCGACTTGCAACTGAAACGGAACCAGTGCTCGCTCTATGACATGACCCGTACACACGCATATGTACCACTACCCCCCCTCCTCATCCACCAACACCCGTTTGCGCAGGATTGCTTTCTATCTCCATGCTTTTCGCGTCCTCCATAACTCATTTTTTTGTTATTCCACTACACGCATTGCAGCATTTTATCTTCCCCCCTCCCCCTTTCCGTTCTGAGTCTCTCCTCATGTGCTTCAGTTGAACAGTTGAAATGAAATTGGAAATCTTGATTTGGAAATAAGCTCCCCTCTCTAGTGAAATTGTAAGACGTTGATAAGATGTGACGGGAGATTGGATTATAATCGAAGGAAGCAAAGGTCAGCAGGGCTGTGGCAGCTGGTCCTCTTAAAATGGAACCAGGAGTCGGGAGATAGGGATAGAGATAGAGATCTATTTTTCCGTGGAAGGTGCGCATTACAAGACCAAGGCACTACCTGCCAGCAGCCTATGAATCGGTGCCTAAGGGGTATATGATGAGAGGGTTATGTTGTTTCCAGGATTATGGTCTCTAGGGTGCGCTGCTTGGTTGAGTATATAACGTGGGTGAGCTCTTTTATGGTTTGTGCTTGCCTTGGGTGATGTTTCTGATGTGGAGTGGCGGGTCGGACTTGGAGGTTTCGCCCTTGGGATTGTGTGGTTCAGTTAGGGGCGTCGAGATGCTCCTTGGAACCAGAAAGAAACCAGACCCCCATGAAGGGCTGGTTTGGTGAATTGTGAAAAAGTGAGGGGTGAAGGTAAGATCGTGGCTCCTGTTCTGATACGGAAATCGGGAATGCTTGGACTTGGATTACGTACCTCGTGGGAACCTTCCACTTGGACGTTCCTCTCCGCTTCAATCCCGGGAACCCTTGTCTGTCTCTGACGTTAAATTCAATGGACTGTAATGCATGCATATCGGCTGGAGACCGCATGTTGTCAACGTGTAGGTTGGTTCATAAGGGTGTAGACAAGCACCAATCTCGTGTATCTCTCCTCACCACCAACCATGGATGATGCTACCTTTCAAAAACTTTATAATATTGACGGTTCCTGTACCCAGAAATTTGACGCGAACCCCGATGTGAGCGGTATCGGCGTAAGTACTCAGCTCAAGTCGATCGAACCTGGCCATCCAATTTGATAATACGTTGTTTCCAGATTCTCATTGCGTTCCTCGGCCAGGCGATACTCAGCTTCGCTTTCGTCACCTCGATCGATTTTCTTCGGTGTTTTTTCCCCCATAAAACGCAACTGCTGGAGTGGCTCGAAGTCCAAAAACTTGGGGTTACCACTGACTGGGTCACTATGGGATTCGCGATGGCGGTCGCCGCGTTCTCACAGTGGAGGACCATCTCGATATTCCACTTGTTTCTTTGCTCAGTCCTTGCCAACGCTATACCCACCGTATGCCCTAATTGCATAAGCTCCATGAACTGGCGGAGCAAGCGACTGAAAATCATATATTTCATGTCGTACAAAATGTTACGAGTCGCGACATCGAGTTACCTCATCTATCGTTCCTTAAGGCTTTGGAGTAACAGCCCTGGACAATGTTTCCTTACAACTAAGGGTTTCGCTGGCACTCATTTCGAGGGGCTAGACCTGGCAGTATTGTTGATATTCGCCACATTATCGGAGACATGCTCTATCATAGCAGCACTTGTCAAGATCAGTAAAGCGATATGTTATCAGAGCCGGGAGGAGAATGATACAGCTACCGAGGTCCAGGATATGGAGGCTACAGTTATCGATATCCAGAAGACGCAGGATACGGCTTTCTGGACCAAGAGAAAAAAGCACTTACTCATCTTCTTGGCCAGGCTTGTTGTAGGAGGATCTGGTTATGCACTCACTACATATCGGATCATTCTTGTTACCCTTTTGAATCGGATGCACATTCTGGGGGACGAGAATATTTTTAGTTATGGGCAAGTTACCGCCTTGGTAGTGCTTGCTGCTTCGTTCTATAGGGTATGGGACTCGTATTTTGGTAAGCCATCCTTCCCCTCATAATAGAGTCATTCAAGTAGCTAACAAACGCATGGCAGAGTGCAAAGAGCAACAAATGGACTACAGCACTAGGGACGGACGGAATTTGGATACAAACGAACCATTAGGTGTCCCGGAGACCATAGTCCTCGAGGCTCATACCCCGTTTCCTCCACGAGCGGTAGAACACGAGCGAGTACGTACCGGTCGGAGTCCACGACCTCAGCCCGCGCGGCGTCACGCGGCGTCACACGGCTCCCTGTTGAGGGTTCTGTTTCTGTTTGTGTTTGTGTTTCTGCCTCTGGTTCTGTTTGGTATTCCGTTTCTGATCCTGCTTCCGTTTCTCTATCTGTATCTGTATCTGTTTCCGTTTCCGTTTCCGTTTCCGTTTCTGGTTCTGGTTCCGTTATCGTTTCTGGCTCAGTTTCAGCTTGAGTTTCAGCTTCAGGTTCTGTTTCCGTTTCTGTTTCCGTTTCTGTTACCGTTTCTGTGTCCCTGTCGTATCCGTTTATGACGTTTGTCTGTCTGTCTGTACGACTGTCTCTCCTATGTCTGTTTATTTGTGCGATTTCTTCTATGTCTCCTGTCCTGTATTTCTCCCTCACGGTTCTTGTTCTTTCCCTCGTCCACGTACGTCGTACCAGCTTAATCATTTGTATGCCATAGAAACACAGTTCCTTGGCTCATTTCTTCTAGACTCTCGATTAAATGACGCAGTATTTCTGAACCGACCTACCCATCCACTCCTACCTACCGCGCTGGCATGATGAAGATTTGCATGTCTCGGGTCGTGAATGCAATGACAGAGCTCCTTTTCTTTATACGAACGAGAGAAAGACGGGCTAAGACGACTGCTGCGCTGGATGACAACGGAAACATAACGAATGCATACTAAATAAAATCCATGACATACAAAGTGATTCACATCGGTAATAGGAGGTTTCTGCAGCACGACTATGTCGGACTGAGCCTGAGCGAGGCTTATTACAGCCTCGTGAAATGAGGCCCAATCCGATCACTATCGACATGATCGTATGCAGTATCTCTCACTTACACTTAGAATTGCATTATTGGGGTTTGAAAATCATGAACCCGTCTCAATGTTCAAGTTTTTGCCCTCATCTGTGGCCTCCGGGTGCCAAGGCGCCTGGATGATTTTCAAAATTGATGTTACGACCACGATTACACCATCGGATAAATCGCAAGCGATAGGCGATCGAGTATCCGCTGCCGCCTCCCACGTCCAGTACTTTCCCGACGCGTACACGAACCGACCAACAACGCATCACCTCCCGACTCGCACTCCACCATTCCATCAAGCAACTTTGACACGAAGATCTAGACCTCGAGCCCCGACCCCCATTCCCATCAGTGACGATCCCCATTTTCCTCAATTAGGCAAAATCACGTTCCCCCGATTTCACCGACGGTTAGCGGTTCGATTGTATCAGTTCTCATCGTAGTTAGTTTCAGGACTTTGATAGTTTTCCCCTCCATTATTCTTTCAGGCTCATTCGATCTCTGACTCAATATTGTGTACGGACTGTTCAACCGCTCGCAGTGCTCTACTAGTATATAAGACCTATGTACATGTTGCTAGAGAGTCAGTCGGATTATCGACAGAGTATACCACGTTCTTTTTCGTCCTTCCCTCTCCGCCTTGCTCTTAGTCCGTCAAGGTGTTTCCTGCAGCTCGCCAGCGAAACTGTCGAGAATACCTGCCCGATAAGTCACAACTTAACAGTATAATCCGACTGTACTGCTGGAATCACCGATAGTGCATGCACCCAACTAGGATTACCTGTAGCCAAGCAAAGTCATCCGTATCGCAGCCCTCTACACTCATTATTCCATCTACCCCCACCCCAACTCCTTCCTCAATGTCTGCCAACGACGAGCACGATGTTCCCCCCCACCAACAAACACTAGCGTCCGAAACTCCAGCCCCTGAAACCCCTCAAGCCCCGCAAGCTCTGCCTGCTATAGATCCAACCCTACAGCAAGCTATGGCCGCATTGTTCCAAGCTATGACTGCCAACCTACCGGCTGCTCCACCCCCAGCTGCACCTGCGCCCATCCCTCAAGGTCGAGAAGGTGTCCCTCGTCAACGCGTCAAGGCTCGGGAGCCTGACTCATACGACGGCACCGACCCATCGAAGCTTCGTGCCTTTCTATCTCAATGCAAGTTGGTTTTTCGAAGCTCTCCTCAAGCCTTTGCAAACGACGAACTCAAGATTATGTACGCCGTATCGTACCTCAAGGGCACGGCTCTCCGTTGGTTCGAGCCCATTCTCTCCCTCGACGAAATCGACCTCCCACTGCACGCGTATGTATGGAATGCGTTCGAAGAAGAGCTGAAATCAACCTTCGGCGAGCCTGACCCCGTCGCTTCCGCCACGCTCAAGCTGGACAATCTTTCTATGAAGGACAATCACCACATCGCTAAGTACAATGTCGAATTCAACAAGTACGCTGCGCTCACCGGCTTTAACAACCACGCTCTCTACGCCAAGTACTACAAGGGCCTCGCGCCGCGTATCAAGGACGGCCTCGTATTCGCCGGTCGCCCTACCAACCTCAACGGCTTACGCCTCAGGGCTCAAGAACTCGATTTACGCTACTGGGAACAAAGAGACGAAGATCGATCCAGCGCCCCCTCTAACGGAGGTAGCTCCTCCAAGTCGTCTGGCGCGAAATCGACCAGCGGTAATGCTACCGCCTCCACTTCCCAATCCTACCGATCCAACACCGTTCAGTCTAAGCCTACCTCTAGAGCTTCAACGCCCTCCGCCTCATCTTCCGCTTCGCCGTCCAAGCCCAAGAGAACCGACCTCTCCAGTATCCTGGGTCCGGACGGTAAGCTGCTCCCAGAAGAGAAAGAACGTCGATGCAAGAACGACCTTTGCATGATCTGTGGTTCCAAGAACCATTTCGCGGACAAGTGCCCTTCCAACAAGGATAAGACATGTGGACGATCTGCGCACCTCGAGGAACTCGTCGAAGAGCCCGACACCGAGGGTTCCATTTCCGAAGACGAGTCTACGGAGCTCCCAAACTAGGGGCCTCACCCACAGACACGCCGGATAGTAATAGCGTGTCCTCCTCGTTTGACTGGGCTCTCCTCGAGGAAGTACGTCTCAATGCCCTTTCCTTTTCCGCTCATTCTGCTCTATTTATCGAATTCAAACTCCAAAACACCAAAAACATCCGAGCTCTCGTCGATTCTGGCGCTTCCGATAATTTCATGGACACTCATTTCGCTATCGATAATGGTTTCGCTCTGCAAAATCTTCAAAACCCACTTCGACTCACTCTTTTCGATGGCTCCGCTGCCTCTCAAGGCCTAATTCACCAATATACCACACTCGACGTCGAATTTCCCTGCGGCACTCGACACTCCGTCCGATTTCTCTTGACTCCACTGGACCGTTCCGCCGTTGCCGTACTAGGATATTCATGGCTACTCCAACACAATCCGTCGATTGACTGGATGTCGCACACGATAACATTCCGATCGCCAACCAACGACTCTCCTCCCGTCGATGTTTCGCACTCGACTCCTAGGCGCGCATTTCCTGACCTGAGCACTCCCACTCCGCTATCTAACTTAGCAGAGTCCTCAGATATTTCATCCGATCCCCAACCAGCCCCGTCAGTCTCATTGCGGGCCGCCGCTGCACGGATCCCCATTTCTTTCATCACCGAACCTGCGGTTCGCCTTCTTACTCGCCTTCCTTCCTATCATAATTCCTCGATCCTTTGCTCTGGACTCATCAAATCTCTTCCCGCTCACGCTGCCTCATCTTCCAACGCCGATCCTTCCGAAATCAAAATCAAAATGCTCCGCCCCAACGTTCCTACCGAGTATCACAACTACCTGGACGTATTTAGCAAGAGCAAGGGTACGACCTTGCCCCCTCGTCGCTCCTACGACCACAAGATCGAGCTAGAAGATGGCGCGACACCCCCTTTCGGGCCGATATACTCCCTCTCTGAGGTCGAGCAGTTGGCCCTTCGTCAGTTCCTGGACGAAAACCTCTCCAACCACTTTATCCGCCCTTCCCAGTCGCCTTCCGGCGCCCCTATATTATTTATCAAAAAGAAAGATGGCTCGCTTCGCCTTGCAGTCGACTACCGAGGTCTCAATCGCATTACCAGGAAGGACCGCTACCCCCTACTGCTAATCCCCGACCTCCTCGACCGCTTACGCGCTGCAAACGTCTTCACGAAAATCGATTTGCAAGGAGCCTACAACCTCGTTCGCATCGCCGAAGGAGACGAATGGAAGACGGCTTTCCGTACTCGTTATGGTTCTTACGAGTTTCAGGTCATGCACTACGGTCTTACAAATGCACCGGCATCTTTCCAGCGATTCATGAACGACGTCTTCAAGGATCTATTGGACGTGTGCGTAGTAGTCTACCTAGACGACATCCTGATCTACTCCGAGAACCCAGACGAGCACCTCAAACATGTGCGCGAGATCCTCCGCCGACTTCGCGCCAATAGCTTGTTCGCCAAACTCGAGAAATGCGAGTTCAACGTCGACACCACCAACTTCCTAGGGTTCGTAATAAGCCCAGACGGCATTCGGATGGACGAATCGAAGGTACAGGTTATCAAGGACTGGCCGACCCCTCGAAAGGTCAAGGAAGTACAATCCTTCCTTGGGTTCACTAATTTTTACCGCCGATTTATCGCCAACTACTCGGACATGTCAGTTCCCCTTACTCGACTCACGCGCAAGACCGCACGGTGGGACTGGTCGCCCGCTTGCCAGGAAGCCTTCGTACTCCTCAAGAAGGCCTTCACGCATGCTCCTGTCCTTCACCACTTCGATCCTGCACTGTCCCCCATAGTGGAAACTGACGCTTCCGACTACGCAATAGCCGGAATTCTCTCCCTGCGGGCCGCGGACGGTGACGTTCATCCCGTCGCATTCTTCAGCCGCACTCTCCACGTGGCAGAATTGAATTACAATACCCACGATAAGGAACTACTTGCAATCTTCGCGGCATTCAAGACCTGGCGGCACTACCTCGAATCTCCTGTTCACACCATCGACGTCGTGACCGACCATAAAAACCTTGAGTATTTCGCTACCACGAAGACCCTCTCTCGTCGTCAAGCAAGGTGGTCAGAGTACCTGTCGGCATTTAATATGGTAGTATGGTTTCGGCCCGGGAAATTAGGTGAAAAGCCCGATTCCCTCACACGCCGCGTTGATTACTACCTTAAAGGGGAGGATAGGGACTACACGCTCGCAAACCCTCAAAATTTGCGCCCTGTATTTTCGCA
>Ga0307515_10010740_pt1 | contig 17490 bp, 11 predicted proteins | sample 17_EM_MG_FD_194513 | JGI IMG/M metagenome (GOLD analysis project Ga0307515, IMG submission 194513) | Populus trichocarpa ectomycorrhiza microbial communities from riparian zone in the Pacific Northwest, United States - 17_EM | ecosystem: Host-associated > Plants > Roots > Unclassified | place...
GACAGGGGCCGGACTTTGGCTGTCGCGCAAGCAGCGGCGGACGTTTCATCAGCCGCGCTTGCGGCGTGAAGCCTATGGCGAGCTGGTGCAGATCGACGGGTCCGAGCCAAGCCAAGGGCCGCGTCGAGCGGATGAACCGGACGCTGCAGGATCGGCTGGTCAAGGAATTGCGGCTGGCCGATATCTGCGACATGGAGGCAGGCAATGCGTTCCTGCCTGACTTCATAGAGCATTACAATGCGCGGTTTGCGCTCGCTCCTACCCGGTCCGATAATCTGCATCGGCCGATGAATCTTGCGTCGGACCGGCTGAAGGAGATCCTGTGCAAGCGTGAGCAGCGCTATGTCGGGTCGCAGTTGACGTTTTCGTTTGAGCGCCAGCGGATCATGCTGGAAGAGACCGAGGTGACGCGTGGCCTGGTTGGCCGCTATGTCGAGACCTATGCCTATGCCGATGGCCGGCTGGACGTGCGCTGGAAAGGTCATTCCCTGCCCTACAAGGTGTTCGACAAGGACCAGCGGGTGACGCATGCGGCGATCACCGAGAACAAGCGGCTCGGCGATGTCCTGGCCTATATCAAGGAGCGTCAGGAGCAACTGCCGGCGCCCAAGGTCAGGACCAACAGCGAGAAGAATGGCTACACGCCGCGGGGCCGCAAGCCGGGTCGGAAGACGGATTTCATGAACGATCCCGCCGTCATTGCCCGACGGCGACAAGCGCTCTCTGACCTCGATGCGGCGGAATGACTGGCTGCTCCAACTGTCAAAGCTAAAGCCGAAGGGGAGCATCTCACCCGCCCCCTCCCTTCCCTTGCAACCCGGTCCAGCCGGTCCGCTCGGGGGCTTGCCTAAGCGCAAGTGGACATGCCGAGTGTCGCATTTCTAAATAGCTGAAGACGCGCCCAAAGTGACACTTCTACTTTGCACACAAACGGACATTCCAACTTCCCCGCCACATTCGGTGTAGCGGGGTACATTCTATTTAGTAATGCGACAGTCTCGCCTCTCGACGTTCTGGTCAATCGCGTTCACCGCTTGACTGGCGGTCGCACCGACTCTCTTATCCCAAGGAACAAGATTCGCCTGTCGGTGTTGTCATCGCGATGGGCATAGCACCATGGGAGGTACTCATGTGAAAATCTCTTCAGTTCGTACTGGTCGGCCTGGCAGCCATAACCGGGTTGACTATCTCGCCGACGGTCGCGGCCGCTCAGGACCTGGAGTTTCGTATCGGCCCCGGTGGAGCGGGCGTTTACGAGCGTGATCGCGACCGTGACCGGTACGACCGTGATCGCGACCAGTATGACCGTCGCGGACCGCGAGGCTGCGATCCGGAAGATGCTCTCGACATCGCACGCAGCGAAGGACTTCGCAGGGCACAGATCGTACGTGTGTCTCCCCGCAGCATCGTTGTCGAAGGGATGACGCGCCGTGGACCGGACCGGATGGTCTTTGCAAACCGACGAGGTTGCCCGGAAATCTGACCGCGGCGTGAACAGGCGGAGGCCGTGCCTTCAAGATCGCGAACGAATGCGAATGGCGCAGCCGTGTTTCCAAACCGGTGCGGAACCTTTGAGCACTCTGGACATTGCGTGCATGCAGCCCAACGCTCCGCATTGGGTTTCCTGCACCGTTGGAGCACCATAGGAGGATTCATTATGATGAGCGGTCCATTGAAAGCGCTTCTCGCCGTTCTTGCCGTTGCCGGCTACCAGAACAGAGACAAAATCGGGGAGCTCCTGCGGGGCATCCAGAACCCTCAACAGGCTGGTGCGGGAAACCAGCAGCCAGGCGGTCTTGGGGGCATCCTTGGCGGATTGGGTGGTTCGGGCGGTCTCGGTGGCCTTCTCGGCGGACTGACATCAGGCGGCATCGTCAGTGGCGGTCTAGGCGATCTCCTGAAGACGTTTCAACAGAACGGTCACGGCGACAAGATCGAGACGTGGGTACAGCCCGGTCCGAATGCCGACATCGACGACGGCCAGCTCGCGGAAGCGCTAGGTCCGGACGTTCTCAACGAGATCGCTGCGAATACCGGCCTTTCGCATGAAGAGATTCTTGGGCGACTGAGGCGTGATCTTCCCAAGGCTGTCGATGACCTGACCCCGAGCGGAAAACTGCCTACCGCCGAAGAAGACTTTTTGTCTTCCGCGAGCCAATCGACCACCTCCGCGCGGCCCGGCACCATCTGATATCGGGACATCGCCCTCGCCCATCATCATCTCGCGGCCCGCGCCGCGATTGAACGCACCGCCGCGCAAGTCTCCACTTGCGGGCCTGGGCCAGCAGGTTCATGCTTGTCCCCTGTTTTGAGGCCCGCTGGTTACGGCTGAAATAGCCGTGACACATCGGGTTTTCGTGAGATGCCTCCGATGGAGTGCGCCGGCTGCGGTTTCGATATTCACAGCGGTTTTGCTTTCTGTCCGCGATGCGGCGCAAGGCAACCACTCTGCTGCGTTGCCTGCGGCAATCCTTGTCAGCCCGATTTTGCCTTTTGCCCCAGATGTGGCGCGTCAATCTCAGGCAAAGTCCAACCCGTGTTGAAGCCAAGCACCGAGGTGGTATCGTCTCAGTCAGACAGCGATGCCGACCGGCGGCCGGTAACTGTGCTTTTTGCCGATCTCTGCGGCTTCACGACGCTGAGTGAGCAGATCGACCCCGAAGTCATGCGGGTGCTGCAGAACGAATTGTTCGAAGAGATGACTCAGGCGGTCGAGGCTTATGGGGGCTTCGTCGACAAGTTCGTCGGCGATGCGCTGCTGGCGCTGTTCGGTGCGCCGGTCGCACATGAGGACGATCCGGTACGCGCGCTCGGTGCCGCACTCGATATGATCGATCGGGCAACTGAGGTCGGCGAGCGCTGGCGGTCACGCGCCGGTGTGCCGCTCCGTCTGCACATCGGCATCAACAGCGGCCCTGTCGTCACCGGCGGCTTCGGTGCGGTCGCTACAAAATCCTATTCCGTGACTGGTGACACAGTGAACACCGCCCAACGGCTGCAATCCATGGCCGGTGAAAACGATATCCTCGTCGGGCCGCTGACCTATCGCCTCACCCGCCATGCCTTTGCTTTCGACAGTCTCGGTGCGCAGACGTTGCGGGGCAAAAGCGGAAACGTCCTCGTCCATCGGCTGACGGGGTTGTCGGAAGCGCCGCATACGGCGCGCGGACTCGAAGCTTTCGGCCTTCAGGCGCCGATGATCGGTCGGGATACGGAGCTGTCGCGGTTGCTGACATGCCTCGATCTCGCCTGCGGCGGTGCAGCACAGCTTGTCCGCCTGATCGGCGAAGCGGGTATCGGCAAGTCGCGGCTGGCGAACGAGTTCGTCGGAATCGCCGGTAATACTGAGCGTTTCCAGGGCCTTGCCATCCGCAAGGCGACCTGCTCTCCTCTCGGCGAACAATCCTATGGTATGCTCGCCGCGGTCGTGCGCAGCGCCTACGGCATCGGCGAGCGGGATGATCTCGACAGGACGCGGCATTTGCTGGCTACGGGGTTCCGCGCGCTTGATCTCACGCAGGAGGACGTCGAGGGACTTTTGCCGCTCTTTCTGCATGTCCTCGGCCTCGGCGATCCCGATGGCGTGTTACGGCACATAGAGCCGGAGCAGTTGCGGCGACAGATCTTCTATGCGGTCCGCACCGTCTTCGAGCGGCGGCTGGGGCAAGGTCCTCTGCTGCTCGTCATCGAGGATCTGCATTGGGCGGACGCCGCCTCGCAGGAAGTGCTTCGCTTCATGCTGGACCGGCTGGAGCGCAGCCGGTTGATGCTGCTTGCGATCTACCGGCCGACATCGCAGACCGATCCATTGGACTCCAATCGTGTCAGCGTCACCGTGCAACGTCTTGGCCCACTCGTTGCTGCCGACGGGCAGAAGCTGCTTGCTGCCTTTTTTGGCGAGGGTCATGGCAAGTTGCCGGTGACGATGCGCAAGCGCATCCTCGACCGCGCCGGCGGCAATCCGCTTTTCATCGAAGAAATCCTTCGGGGACTGATCGACATGGGCACGTTGCACAATGACGGTCAGCGCTGGCATGTGGCCGCCGAAGACACGGATGTCGATATCCCCGTGAATCTGCAGGCCCTGTTGCTTGCCCGTGTCGATCGTCTGCCACAGGAGATGAGACGGTTGGCGCAGGAGGCGGCGGTAGTCGGCCCGAAATTCGATACCGCCCTGCTCCGCACCGTCGCCACCGACCCGGCCGCCATCGATGCTGCGTTGGATTATCTCTGCGATGCCAATATCATCGAGGAATTGCGCGGCCCCGACGCCGTGATATCGCCGGGCTATCGCTTCAGCCAGACGCTGATGCACGATGTCATCTACCATAATCTCCTGCTGCAACGGCGCATGGAGCTTCATCGACGGATCGGCGGCGTTCTGGAACGTCAATATGGTTCGGCGCCCGACCGGCCCGAGCATCTGGCGCAGCTCGGTCATCACTTCAGCCTGACCACCGAAAAGGCCAAGGGGGCCACCTATCTGATGGCGGCGGGCGATCTGGCGCGCAAGACCTACGCCAATGACGATGCGATGCGCCTCTACCGTCAGGCACTTGCGGCCCTCGCAAACGAGGCGGAAGTGACGCCGGAGCAACTGGCGCTCCTGGAGCGACTTGCCGATCTCTGCGGTCCCGTCGGCCTGCGCGACGCCGCTTTGAACCATTATCAGCGAGCGCTTGCGATCCACCGCAACAAAGACAATCAGATCGACGCAGCGAGGATATTGCGCAAGATCGGCCGTTTGCATCTCGATGCAGGACGCCGCGATCAAGCGGAGATACATTTAGCCGAGGCCGAAGCGATGATCGCAGCAATAGACGCGCCGGTCGAACATGCGCATCTCCTGCAGGAGCGCGGCCATCTGGCCTTCCGCATGGGAGATCAAGCCGCTGCCGCCGAGTGGGCGACGCAGGCGCTGCAATGCCTGCAAACGATGCCGATCGACGGAACGACCGAGGCCGGACGGGAGACAGCGCGAGCGATGGCGGAGGCGCTGAATACCAAGGGTGTAGCACTTGCGCGGCTCGGACGCCGCCGCGATGCCGTGCAGGAAGTGGAACGCAGCCTCTCCGTCGCCGAAAAGGCTGATCTGCAAAGTGCTGCCTGTCGCGCCTATTCCAATCTCGGCGTTCTCTACACGATTGTCGATCCGGCCAACGCCATCAAGATCTGCCGGCGCGGACTGGAGGTTGCGATCCGTATCGGCGATCTCGGCTTCCAAGCGCGCCTTCTCGCCAATCTCGCAGTTTCCTGCTGCACCTTCACCGATCGCTGCGCGGCAGAGGGTGTACCGGCCGCGGAGAAGGCGGTCGAAATCGACCGGGCACTCGATCAGCGCGACCATCTCTCCGTGCCGCTGATCGTTCTCGGGCAGATTCATCAATGCCACGGGCGGCCAAAGCTAGCCCGTAAGTATTACGAGGAAGCCCTTGAGGTCGCAAAGGAAATTGACGAGCCGCAACTGCTCTTTCCGTGCTATGATGGCTTGGCGACGCTGAGCCTCGAGCATGACGACATGGATGAGGCGGAACGGTATTTCACGCTGGCACAGGATGTGTGCATCCGCCACAACCTCGATCCAGGCACGCTCGTCGTCTTGCCGTTTCTCGACTGACTGTCCCCGCTCAATACCACCGGAGATCGATCAGGCGAGCCGATTCAAACACATAAAGGGAGGAACGAACATGCAGGAGAACCACGCCGAAAGACCATTGCAGCCTGGAGATCGCGCGCCGAACGTGGTGCTGGATGCGATTACCCGCCAGGGCAAGGTCGCCATCGACGATTTTCGCGGCCAGAAGCCGGTGCTCGTCGGGTTGTTCCGCGGACTGCATTGCCCCTTCTGCCGGCGGCAGATCGCCGCCATGGCCGAACTCACCGATGCATTGCAGGAGAAAGGCATCGACAGCCTGACCGTCGTCAACACGCCGATCGATCGCGCCCGCCTCTATTTCCGCTACCATCCGCTTCCCAATCTGCTGGCGGCCTCAGACCCGGAACGGGTATCGCACAGGGCCTTCGGCCTGCCGAACCTTCAATTCACCGAGGATGAGAATGAGTGGCCGCGCAAGGTCAGCATGAACGCGGTGATGTCGATGCGCATCGACATGCCGGGCGAGCTTCCAGCGCCTATGGATCCGATGGCGGCGTCTGAATTCCTCGACAAGGCGGACGGCTATGAAATCACCGAGGATGACAAGCAGATGATCGCCGCCGGCCACGGCCAACTCGTCGGCGAATTCCTGCTCGATCGGGATGGTGTCGTGCGCTGGTGTTTCACGGAAGTCGAGGAGGATGGCCGCCATATGTTCGGCGGTCCCGCCCCTCGGGAAGTGATGTCGGCAGCGTCGAACATGGCTGTTTGAGGCGAATGACGGCTACCGACGACATAGCCAAAGAACGTCGGCGCGTCAGGGAAGACTGGCCTTGCGGTAGCCGTCGACGAAATGCGCAAGCGTTGCAGCATCGCGGAATGGCTCGGTCGCCGCCCAATGATGGGTTGTGAAATGCGGATTGCCGACAAGGAACAGTTCGGCCTCTGCGCGCGCCTCGTCGAGCCGGCCGAGTTGGGCAAGGCTTGCCGCCAGGAAACGGCGTGAGCTCGTCCGATAGGTCTCGTCGCTGCGCAGTGTCTCGACGGCGGCTTCGTATTGGCCAGCTGCATATTGCGCCTGGCCGAGCGTCAGATAGTACCAGCTTGCCGGAAACGGGTTCAGCCGGAAGGCCTTGGCGATGTGCTCAAGGCCCTCCCCGACCCGACCGGCCAGGACCGTAATGTCGGATAATGCCGCAAAGGTGTCGGCCTCGTTCGGATCGAGCTCGATCGCCTTGGCGAATTCCGCATCCGCCTCGGCAAAGCTGCGCTCATAGGCAAGCAGGTAAGCCAGGACCCAGCGGCAGCCGGCATCGTTGGGATCGATTACGACCGCCTTGCGCGCCAGGTCCAGGGCAACGCTACGGGTATGTTCCGTTGGCCCGCCGCTATGGACCCATCCCATCCAGTGGTTGATGGCAAGCCAGCGATAGGCCTCGGCATAGTCAGGATCGAGGGAGACCGCGCGCGTCAGCATCAGATGCGCTTCCTGCGCCGTCTGTGGCGCGTCGTCCATCAGCTTGCGCGCCCGCACACAGAGATCGTAAGCCTCGAGATTTTTGGGCCGGTTGCGTGGCGGCGGTGCGAAAAGCCGGCCGAGCAACGCCTCGACGATCTTGGCCGTTACCTCGTCCTGAACGGCGAAGATATCTTCCAGGCTGCGATCGAAGCGTTCCGCCCATAGATGTTCGCCGCTCACCGTATCGACCAACTGGGCGTTGATGCGTACGCGCGCCTCGACGCGTCTCGCGCTGCCCTCCAGCAGGTAGCGCACGCCAAGCTCCTCGGCGATATCACGCACATCCATCGCCTTTCCCTTATAGGCAAAAGCCGAGTTGCGGGCGATGACGAACAGGCCCGGCATTCTGGACAGGTCGGTGATCAGGTCTTCGGTCAACCCATCCGCGAAGGATTCCTGTTCGGGATCGTTGCTGACATTGACGAAAGGCAGCACTGATATCGATGGTTTGTCGGGCAGCGGCAGAGGTTTTCGCCTGGCGCCGCCGAGCTGTTCGATGGCCCCCATGAAGCGGTAGCCGACACGCGGAACCGTGGAAATCCATTCACCGCCGCCGGCCGCCGGACCAAGCAGCTTGCGCAATTGGGCGATCTGGACGGTGAGGTTGCCTTCCTCGACTGCCCTGCCCGGCCACGCCGCGTCCATCAACTCGGCTTTGCCGAGAATTTCGCCGGACCTTCCGACGAGGGCGGCAAGCAGCTTTACCCCGCGGTGGCCAACGGCAACGCGATCGTTGTTCCGAAGGAGCGTTCCCGCACCCGGATCAAGCACGAACGGACCAAAGGCAAAGCGCAATCCCTGCATGGGGTGCATCGTAGCGCATCGGCCCGAAAATCGGAATCGATTTTCGGAAAGCACGATGCGTAGATTCAAAGAGTTAGAGCGTCCTTTGTGCGTCCGAAAGGACGCATCGCGCTCTACAGGCTTTCAGACCTGGTTGGAACCGTTCTGCCTGACAATAGCGCCGATCGCATTGACGAGAAGGCGCGCAGCGGTCAGGGCCGACAGGCCGTCGATGTCGGCGGGAGGATAAAGCTCGACCAGGTCAAACCCTGCGATCCTGGCCCGGCTGCCAAGGCCAGCGATCAGGTCGACCACCTGCGTGTAGCTGAGGCCGCCAGGGGTACGAGCCGCCACGGCCGGCATGATGCCGGGATCGATGCTGTCGCAATCGAGGGTGACAACGACGCGGGCTCCTTCCGGAATATGCCGCAGGGCGGCTTCGACGCCTTGGGCATGAACCTCGCGGGCGGTCACGAAGCGAGTGCCATAGTGCCGCGCCGCTTCCACATCGGCAATGCGCGCGCTGCCGACGCTGCGCAGGCCGACCTGCACCATGCCGGCGACATAAGGCATTTCGCTCGCCCGACGCATCGGGCTCGAATAGCCGTAGCGTTCGCCATGCACCTCGTCGCGCCAGTCGATATGGGCGTCGATCTGCAGGACCCAGATAGGCCCTTGATCCGCAAAGCCTGCGAGGAAGGGAAAGGTCACGGAACAATCGCCGCCGAGCAGGATCGGTATGGCTGGCAATGCCAGAATTTCGCGCGTCTTCGCCTCGATCCTGGCCCGGTTGCCGGCATTGTCACGCATGGCGGTCGGGATGTCGCCGGCGTCGACGCAGCAGACCGGCCCGCCATCGAACAGCGGGCCGCCGAGATCGAAATCCCAGTGCTCGACGAGTCCGGCATCGTCCTGGCTCGCAGCGCGGATGGCGTCGGCGGCCAAGGCATGGCCGCTGCTGTCCTTGCCGGGATAGGTGCTGCCGTGGCCGGCTCCGAAGATCACCGCGTCGGGCCTGTGTCCATCGGCAAGGCAATCGGGAAAACCGAGAAAGGGACGAGAGGCGGTCATTTGCTGATGATCCTGATGATGTTTTGGCTGAAACTTCGGTGTCGAGAGTACAGATTGGAATCGTTTACGGTAGGGGCGAAGTCCCACGTAAGCCGACGAGGTCGCAAGATTATTGCGTTTGGAAGTTTTTGAGAACTTTTTGGAAGCGCTTAAGGACGGCGCCGTTCCCATCGCGCAGAATTCATCCTCTTAAACGAGGACGTCATGACTGCCGAAAGCACCACACTACCGCGAGAGGATCGGAAGCCATGGGCCGCGATGGCGGGCATCATCGCGACCGTCACGGTGTTTGCCGTGGCGCAGGGGCTGACCTATCCGCTGCTCAGCTTCATCCTGGAGCGGCAGGGCACGACATCAAGCCTGATCGGCTTGTCGGCGGCGATGACGCCGCTGGGTTTCATTATATCGGCGCCTTTCATTCCGGCGCTGGTACGACGCGTGGGCGGGGGTCGGCTTGCGATACTGTGCTCGATCCTGGCTGCACTCGCCCTGATTATGATTGGCTGGACGCAGGACATACGGGCCTGGATGCCGCTGCGCTTCCTGCTCGGCTTCTTCGCCAATCCGCTTTACGTGATCAGCGAAACCTGGCTGATCTCGATCACGCCAGCACCTCGCCGGGGCCGTATCATGGGCCTCTATTCCTCGATCGTTTCGGGCGGCTTCGCCATTGGCCCGCTGTCGCTCGGCCTTGTCGGCACCGAGGGTTGGCCGCCCTTCCTGATCGGCATCGCGGCCTTCCTTCTTTGCGGCCTGATCGTGCTTGCGGTGGTGCCGCGCCTGCCTGACATGCCTGATGAAGGTGAGGCAACATCGGTCGGCGGCTTCTTCGCGCTGGCGCCGCTGCTGTTATTTGCGGTTTTCACCGCTGCCGCCTTCGAGCAGACCTTGCTTTCCCTGTTTGCAGTCTATGGCGCAGCACTCGGCAGCGGCGAGCAGCGCATCGCTTCGCTGATCACCTGTTTCGTCGCAGGCAATGCCGTGCTGCAGATCTTGCTTGGGCGCTTGGCCGAACGGTTCGGCTCGACGCGGACCACGTTGTTCTGCGTCCTGGCTTGCTTGGCCGGCTGCCTGCTGCTGCCGTCGATCTTCAATTCGTGGCTTATCTGGCCGCTCGTTTTCGTCTGGGGCGGGGCCTCGTTCGGGATCTACACCCTGTCGCTGATCCAGCTCGGCGAGCGTTTCACCGGTCAAACCATGATCGCCGGCAACGCGGCCTTCGCATTCGTATGGGGCATCGGCGGCATCGTCGGCTCGCCGGCGACAGGACTGGGGATGCAGCTGATCGGACATCAGGGGCTGCCATGGTCCCTTGGCCTGCTCAGTGGTGTCCTTGCGATGTTTCTGATGGCGGGGAGATGGCGGGTCTGATCGAGGCACTTGCCTCGTGGCGTGTCGATGGTCGGCCCCCTCGCCTCATCTGCGGGCTCCTCTACCGAAGAATTGCCATTTTATATATAACATGTTATATAACCTCAAATACGATTGGAGGGTTGGCATGGTTGAGGATGTGGTCCGAACACTCGGGTTTCTGTGCATGGGCAGCAGGCTGCGGCGCATCGGAGAGAGATTGCAGGCCGATACGCAACAGATCATCGAACAGGCAGGCCTCGGCATCCAGGCGGGCCAATACCCCTTTCTTGCGGCGATCGACCGGGCCGGGCCGCTGACGATCGGGGAGCTTGCGCAAACCGTGGGTATCACCCAGCCGGGCGCAACGCGCACTGTCGGACAGCTGCTTGAATTCGGCTTCGTCGGCATGCAGCCGGCGCCGGACGATCAGCGTCGTAGACTGATTTCACTGACGGACAAGGGACAGGAACTGGTCGACTATTCGAAAAAGTCCGTCTGGCCGCGCATCGCGGCAGCGGTTGCGGATCTCTGCGGCGATCTCGACGGGCCGATCCTCGAGCAGCTCGCAGCAATCGAGGACGGGCTCGCGGAGATGCCGCTCGCGCGCCGCAGCACCGCCAAGGAGGAAAGATGATGCGCCATATCCTCGACCGGCCGATCTGGAGCGCGCTGGAGACCGCACATGCCGATTTCGCGGAAGGCGGCAAGAAGGCGCGGCGATATCCGCCATCCATCGTTCCCTTCGCGGCCTCAGCCGACGATGCGCCGGAGAGCCTGGAGGCCTTGGAAAACCTGCCGTCGCCTGATGAAAGCATGGTGCTCGTCGAAGCCGGGCCGATTGCCATTCCACCGGGGCTTTCCATCGAGACAGAGGCATCTGTGGTCCAGATGGTTGCCGAGCGGCCCCACGAGAAGATTTCTGATCCCCGCATCCAGCCACTGACGGAGGCAGATGCCGAAGACATGCTGGCGCTGGCGACATTGACCAAACCGGGGCCGTTCACCTTGCGAGCCCAGAGCCTCGGCACCTTCTGGGGTATCAAGAGCGAAGGTCGCCTGTTGGCGATGGCCGGGCAACGGCTGCGGCAGACCGGCTTTACCGAGCTCAGCGGGCTTTGCACTCATCCCGATTTTCAGGGGCGCGGCCTCGGCACCCTGCTCTTCCACTTCGTTGCCGGCGAGATTGCATCCCGCGGTGATACGGCCTATCTGCACGCCTATGCGACGAACACATCCGCCATCTCGCTCTACAAAACGCTCGGCTTTGCGCTTCGATCGGAGATGAACATGCGCATGGTCAAACGCCGTTCCTGAGCAGTGTTCACCACCTATCGCACCGCCGCCGGCAGCACTTCGAACTTCCAGAATTTTTCCGGGCTGAAATAGGTCGTGGCAAACTCGCGGATATCCCCGCCGGTAACCTTGTCGTAGCCGCTGAGATTGTCGCGTATCCGGTTTAAACGACGCGAATCCGTCTGGGCGCGATAGAGATATTCAATCCAATATTCGTTGCCCTGCTGCTGATGCTTCAGTGTTTCGATGATGGGTTCCCGGGCGCGCGCGAGCTCGTCCGGGGAGACATCATGCGACCGCAGATCATTGGCGATTTCGTCAACAAGTGCGTAGAAGCGCGCGACCTTTGCCGGGTCCGTCTCGACGTAGAAATAAGCGTAGCCGTAGCCAGGAACGTCCCGTGACAGGTCAGCATCGCCCTCCAGAGCGTAGCTTGCTCCTTCTGCAATGCGAAACTGGTCGATCAATCTGTTTTGGAAGATCTGGGTGGCGATATTAGCGATGAAGGACCGCGGCAGATCGGAGAGAAAATCACCGATGGGAGCCCCTACCGCGGCGGCGGCATTATCTGCCCTACCGCTATGGGTCTGCAAAACGGGCTTCCTGGTCGTCGCCGGAAAACGTACGTCGTCCCGATCGTTGATCGGCGCCGTCTCCAGGCGTGGCGGCAAAGCGCCAAAGGTTTCAGCCGTCAGCCGGATCGCCTCGTCCACTGTTACGTCGCCGACGATGGTGACATCGATCGGGCCATTGGAAACCATCGGCCGGAACAGCGCCTCGAAATCGTCTGGCTTGGCGGCGGACAGTTGCGCGCGATCAGGGAAGGTCCAGCGCGGGTCGCCTGAATGCACCAGACCTGCGAAATCGCGGCTGACAACACCGCCGGGCGTCGCCTCATACTGATCGAGGCCGCTCAAATAGGCCTGCTGCACACGTTTGAACGCCTCGGGGCGGTAGGCGGGATCGGAGGTGTATGCGCTCATGAGCTGCAGCTGCGTCGCGAGGTCTTCAGTCCGTGTGCGACCGTCGAACCTGAAGGAGCTGTCGCCTACCGAGAAGTCGATGCTGACGATGTTGGCCGTCAGTGCTTTTTGTATATCCTGGTAATCCATCGCCTTCACGCCGGACAGTACGACGGCCGCAGATGCCCAGATCTGGGCGGAACGGTCGTGCGGCAGGTCCAGCCGACCACGGCCGATATCTTCGCGCACCAAGACTTCGTTGGCACGCAGCTTGGTTGGCTTGACGGTAAGCCGCACGCCGTTGGAAAAGTGCACCATGGTCAAGCCGAGATCATCAACGTTGCGGCTTTCGACCACAGCGCCCGGCTCGCCAAAATGGGTGTAGGGCCAGGCGACGTCAGCTGCACTGGATGGTGCCGAGACGGCAACGGCATTTGAAGCGTCATAGAGTTGCCGAACCGTATCGGCTCCACCCAGTGGTGATCGGGCGGTCTGCAGCGCCACCTGCGGACCGTTGCCGGAGAAAGCTTGCTTCAGGGCCTGATTGACCTCGGCCGCCGTGACGCCGTTCGTCATCGTCTCGAACAGCGAGAGATCTTCGGCAGGCGATGTGAAGACCTGATTCTCATCGACGCTGTTAGCCAGCGCGGATGCGATGTCGGTGGTCGTGCGCGTCGAGGCTCCAGCCGCAGCAGCCTGCAGGGCCGAGCGATATTCGCGGATTTCGCGGTCGATTTCCGCCTGCGCAACGCCGAACTCTTGGATACGACGCTGTTCCTGGTCAATGGCCGTGAGCGCCGCCTGCCATTTGTCCGGCTCGGAATTCGCCGCGATCAGGACGACATGAGCGGAATCAAGGAGATCCTGGGAGCCGATGCCCGCACTGATGAAAGGGGCATCCGCCTTGCTAGCGATGGTGCTCACCCGACGTTTGAGCACCAGGAGACCGAGATCTTCAACAAGCTCAGCGCGGCGCTTGGCGAACGTGTCAGGCGCGGAATCATAGGAACGCGTCCAGGCGATCTGTATGCTGGTCATGCCGCCGGGAACAACAATGACGTCGGCGCTGTCACCTTTCGCCTCAAGCGTGCCAAGATCTGGTTTTGTCGGCGTCGGACCCACGGCCTTCCAGTCGCCGAAGCGCTGCCGGATTTCGGTTTCTATGGCAGCGGGGTCGATATCGCCCACGACCATTAGCGTTGCCCGATCCGGTCGGTAATTGGCCTGATAATAATCTCGGACGAGGTCCACTGGCGCGTTGCTGATGATGTCGGCTTTACCGATCGGCGCACGCATGGTCGCACGCTGGCCGGCGAGCAGCGAATTCATGAGTCCGAGCGACGCGCGATACTGCGGCGTATCACGCAGCCGCTCTTCGGACAGGATGACGCCGCGTTCGCGATCGAAGGCGCCGGCATCGAGGGTTAGCTCGCTCGCCGTCTCTCGCATGAGCATCAGGCCAGTCGAAATCGTATCTGCATCGACCTCGGGCAGATCGAGCGCATAGACAGTCTGATCATAAGAGGTATTGGCGTTGGTGTCCGGTCCGAAGGCCAAGCCCTTGCGCTGCAAGATACGGATCATCTCCCCTTCGGCGACATGCGTCGAACCCTTGAAGGCCATGTGCTCAAGAACATGCGCCAGACCCTGCTGGTTGTCGTTTTCCTCGAGTGAACCGGAGCCAATGCGAAAGCGGATAGCTGCCTGTCCGGGCGGCGTGACATTGCGCATGATCGCAAACCGCATACCGTTGGCGAGCGTGCCGAAATGAACGTCGGACTCGGCTTGGAGGTCGCTTTGCGTTTGTGGCCAGGGCATGGACGGAGTGTCCGCATAGGCTGGTGACACGAAATTTGCGGCGAGGGAGACTGTCGCCAGAAACCACCAGGCCGTGGAGTATTCCATTTGTTTGTGAGGCATTCTTGTCCAGGCGGTGAGAATGAAGGGGAGAGACAGCGTCAATCCGACTATTCCACAGGTTGCATTTCCTATCAACTTCCATGCGTGCGAATGGATAAGAAGTAGACAATTCTGCCTAGCCGTCTCGCCAAGTGTCAGCTCAATGTCATTGAAATCCTCTAAGGGATTGCGCCTCGATGCTGTCACCAGGAGGCGCTTTCGATGGCGACATTGCAGCAGATCGCATTTCGGGCAGGCTGCTCGCTGGCGACCGCAAGCCGCGTTCTTAATCGCAGCGGACCCGCAAGCGATCTGATGGTGCGCAGGGTGCGGCGCGCGGCCGCCGAACTCGGTTATCGTCCCGCCGGCCCTTCCGTCGGCCGGTTGGGACGCAGGCCGGTGATCGGCGTGCTGATCCCGAGCATCACCAATCCGGTCTTTGCCTCGTCGCTGTCGAGCATTCAGAACCGCATGCTGGTGGCTGGCCACGGCGTTCTGATTGCCCAATCGAACTACGATCCGGCGCGAGAGGCTGATGCCGTCGCGGCACTCTTGAACGACCGGCCGACCGGGCTGATCCTCACCGTCTGCGATCCGTCGACCAGCGAGGCGCTACTTGCCAGATTGCCGCCGACCGTGCTGCTGCACAATCTGCCGACAGCGCAGTTTCCGGCGGCCGTCACAACAGACAATCGAGCTGCGGGCCGGGAGATCGCGACCTTCCTGATCAGCATGGGCCATCGCCGTATTCTCTTCCTCTCCGGCAATTTTGCCGCCTCCGACCGCGCACGGCTTCGCTATCAAGGCTATCTCGATGCCATGGCGGAAAACGGGCTGACACCGCTCGATGCCGTGCAGATCCCCTTCGTCGGCGGTTATGACCAACTCGATCTGAGCGGTGTGATGACATCGCTCACCCCGACGGCGATCATCGCCTCCAACGATCTTCTTGCACTCGGGGTCATCGGCGCGTTGAAGCGCGAGGGGTTAGCGGTGCCGGGGGATGTGTCGGTCGCCGGCTTCGACGGCATCGCCATCGGCCGGCTGATCGATCCGCCGCTGACGACGATCGAAATGCCCGACGCCAGCATGGGCGCGACGGCCGCCTCGCTGCTTCTCGACATGGCGGAGAATGCCGCCCCTGCCCGCCATCTCGACGTCGCCCATGCGCTTCGCCGCGGCGGCACCGTGCGCGACATTACCCCTGCCCTGGAATAGAAAGGCCGCCGCGTGTCCGCGGCGGTCCTCGTCTCTGATGAGGACGTTGATCAGCTGCGCGGCAGCATGTCGGCGACATCGGCGGCTGCGTCGTCAAGCGCTGCCTTCGGCTCGGCCGACTGGTCGACGATGCGCGAGAGGTTGTCGACGATCGTCTGCGTGACCTTGACGCCGTTGGAGCCTGGGAAGGCATACCAGGGGATCATCACCGGCATCTGGCTGAGGCCTGCCTGGAACAGCGGGTTCTGCTTGTAGAAGTCGCCGAGATAGTCGGCGGACTTGGCGGCAAGCTCGTTGTTCGGGACATAACCGGTGCCCGGCACCACGACGGACGCGCCGTAGGGGCCAGCGGCGAACTTGGCGAACTTCCAGGCAGCATCCTGCTTGGCGGCATCATGCGTCAGGATGACGACGGCGTTTCCGCCGGTGGGCAGACGACCGTTGACAGGATCGATCAGCGGGATCTTTGCCGTGCGCAGATCGAACTTGTTGCCGACATTCTTGATCGTGTTGCGCAGCGCGCCCGTCGTCTGGAATTCAAAACCGACCTTGCCGGCTGCGAAAGCCTGTTCCCCGGCAGCTTTGGTGAAGACAGGCATGCCGCCCTCGGTGACCAGGCGATGCAGGACCTCGACGGCCTTCTCGCCTTCCGGACCGTTGAAGGCGACCTTGCTTTCGTCGTCCGTCAGCATCTTGCCGCCGGCGCCGAACAGAAGCGCCGAAAACATCCAGTCGTCGCCCTGCCAGCGGAAGTCGATGCCGTCGACGCCGTTGCCGAGGGCCTTGATCTTGCCGCCGAGCGCGATGACCTCATCCCAGGTCTTCGGCGGATTTTCGGGGTCGCCGCCAGCCGCCTTCACGAGGTCGGCGTTGTAATACATGATCGGGTTGGAGGTCGCGAAAGCGAGGCCGACCTGCTTGCCCTTGACCTGGGCGAGCTTGAGGATCGTGTCGGAGAAACCCTGCTCGGCCATGTTGCCGTCCTTCTGGACGAGCGGGCCGAGGTCGACGGCGACATCGCGCTCGTCGAGCATGCGCAGGCGGTTCAGGCCGATGAAGGTGATGTCGGGCATTTCGCTGGTGCCGACCTGGCGAAGGATCGTCTGAATGCCTTCTTCATAGGTGGCCGAGGGGCTGGCGAACTGGATCTTGATGTCGGGGTTCTCTTCCATGAACTTCTTCGAGATCGTGTCCATCACGTCCTTGAAGAAGCCCGGCATCGGGTAATGAACCGTCAGCGTCGTCTCGGCATGCGCGGGAAGCGCGATTGCCATCGATACGGCCGCTGCGGCGAGAAGCTGGGTGATATGTTTCATCGCTCGTTCTCCTGGGTTGAAACCGGTCAGCCTTTGAGACCGGTCATGGTGATGCCCTCGACGAAGCGCTTCTGCGCAAGCAGGAAGGCGATGACGAGGGGAAGGGTAATGATGAGGGTCGCCGCCATCAGCGCGCCGTAGTCGTCGCCGGCCTCGGCGGCGCGGAAATACATCAGGCCAAGCGGCGGCGTGGCATAGTCCTGCTTGCTGATGACGATCAGCGGCCAGTAGAGATCGTTCCAATGGGCGACGACAGAGAAGATGGCGAAGGCGGTGACTGCCGGCCAGGCATTCGGGACGATGACGCGGGCGACGATACCGAGTTCCGACATGCCATCGAGACGCGCGGCATGGATGAGGTCATCAGGCATGGCGCGGAAGAACTGCAGGAACATGAAGATCGCGAAGACCGAAATGGTGAAGGGCGCGACCAGGGCGGCATAGCTGTTGAGCAGCGAGGCGCGGTCGAAAGCGACATAG
>Ga0307515_10010741_pt1 | contig 17489 bp, 15 predicted proteins | sample 17_EM_MG_FD_194513 | JGI IMG/M metagenome (GOLD analysis project Ga0307515, IMG submission 194513) | Populus trichocarpa ectomycorrhiza microbial communities from riparian zone in the Pacific Northwest, United States - 17_EM | ecosystem: Host-associated > Plants > Roots > Unclassified | place...
TTCCTCCACTAAGTAATGGGTTCAATAAAAGCTCTTGTAACAATGTAAATACCAATTTGGATGTGGAAATGTTATATTTCAATTTAATTCACAGTGAAATGAAATGGTTTCTTCTTAGCAGCAATATTCTTCTTAGCAGCAATATATTACAATTACATTACATTACAAAATATACTAAAAGGGCTCAGTGTCCCTGTTACTGTTTACATAGACACAAAACACTGTGGATTGGGGTAGTGTAATGGCAGCCCAGCCCATGACATAAAGAGTTGCAAGGGCAGCATGGGAGGGATGAGGTTGTCTTTTTCGCTGGGGTGCATTTGACATTGAAGGGCTGGTTGAGGAGAAAATGATCAGCACAAGTTTTGGTGAGGCTGCAGGCTATAGGGAGCAAGCACCTGGTGCTGGCACTGCCCACGCAAGAACATCTGGCGCTTAGGCTGCCCGACCCTTACGCGGGGCAGATCGAGCGCCACATGATGCATGGGCGACCCTGCACTTGCGTGGGGCAGACCCGAGCGCCACCTGGCGCTTGGGCGACTCCACTGTGCGGGGTAGACCCCAAATAGTATTAATATTACAAATAGTATTATTTGTGTTATAATTATTTTTGTTATGATTAAGAGTATTAATATTACAAATAATATTATTTTTATTTTTATTTTTACTATGATTAAAAGTATTAATATTAAAAATATTATTATTTGTGTAGTAATTATTTTTATTTTTATTATAATTAAAAGTCTGGGCGCGTCCACGCACACATCCAAGTTGGGCCTGGACGCGTCCACGCTTAACCCCAAGGTGGGTGTAGGCATGGGCGTGTCCTCCCCTAACCCTGGACGCGCCCTCACCCAACTCCAAGGTGGGCGTTGACTCGCCCTCGCCCAAAAGGCATGGACTCGTCCACGCCCACACCCAAGGTGGGCCTGGACGCGTCCGCGCCCAACCCCCAGGTGGGCGCGTCCGCGCCCACCTTGGGTGTGGGCGTGAACGCATCCACGCCCAACTTGGGGTTGGGGCACACAGCCACGCCCACTCCCAAGTTGGGTCTGGACGCGTCCATGCCAAACCACAAGGTGAGCATGTAGGCGTCCACGCCCACCCCCAAGTTGGGCTGGACGCGTCCGCGCCCAACCACACGTGTTAATGTAATAACTGGGAATTTTGATTTTTTTTTATAAATAATCAAACTAGATTTTTCCTAGTCATGAACGTAATTAACTGTTTCAAGTTTAAAAACAGTGATGCCAAGAAATTCAATCAATAAACATGATCAACTCAATAACTATGGGAAATATGAAGAAATTAAATTTTATTGAACTATCAGGCTTAAGTGAAGAATAGACTTGGCCTGCTTGCTCTTGAGCCATCAATTACAAGTGCTTAGAGCCAACAAAATGGCATGAGTTATGATTTAACAACAGTGAACTTTAGTTCAATCCACTTGAAAGATTCTTGCCCACATAATAGACAATGGATATGTTCTTGAAATTTGCTACAAACTGATGGTGATCGTCTTCCTTTCCTCTAAGTGGTTGACCATTTACTGTCAAAGTCGATAATGAAGGTACGAATTTCCATTGGAGCAAGTTCAACAACCAAAGTAGAAAGATCGATTGGTCCTCCTCTAACAACCTTAGGCTCTTGTGTAGAAGAGCCCTCTGCTTCCCAGACCAGCCTCTTCTTTTCAGTTTCAGCTCTTTCTTGATTGGCGGATAAGCTTGTTTCTGTTAATCTTTTTCATCTGGAAGTTGAATAGAACATTGATAACACAACTAATTGCTTGTAAGTATGGATTGATATCGCCATGCATCTAGTTGTTTTTACCTTTTTAGCTTTTAATACCTTTATCAGCTCCACACTTGCCATAACAGATAGATCCTTGTCCTCTCCAATCTTGCATTTGAAATGAGAATTTAGAGAATGAGTCTATAGAAACAAGGAGGCTTGTTGCTCAAAATCCACATAATAATAAGTTTCATCAGTACCAGTGAAACTTTTCAAGGCTCAGTCAAGGCATCGAGGTTGGTATAATGAAGAGGTAGATTTTATATGAAAATTTAAAAGAAAGGAACTGTGGAAACCTCATATAAATGTGCCAAGCGAAGGAGAACTGTTCCATCATCCAGCTCCTGTGGAATTCAAGAAAATTAGCTCAACCATTGAAATCCAACTCTTTTACCAGGGAAAGAGATATACACCTGGAGACTTGTAATTGCAACATTGTCAGGTAAAACACGAGGGATCCATCCCAGAAAAAAGTTGCCACATGAGTGTTTGTCCAAGTCTCTCCATCCTGCAAAATGGTGATTAAATCTATATGAGTTGTAGATTAATATCAATAGGAACAAGAATACATCCATATCTTTCTTTCACCTGCAGCTCTGCGAAGGCCAAGATGAATGGAGAATATATCTCCTGAACATAGGATCGAGGCCACCTAGCACCTTCTCCTAAAGGGTCTATTCTGAGTGAATACTTTCCCAGTATCTGTGAAAGGTAAGATTACCAAATAAATGGTTGCCAAAAGTTGCAGTGAAAACTGAAATCAACATTGCCAAAAGTACTGGTCAACTGTCTTTAACCAACCAACATCATCATGTGTGTGAGGCACCAAATGGACATTAAGCTTGCCAGGAACAACTTTAGATGTTGTGTCATAAACCATGTACTTCGATTCTACACATGAAATCAACAGTAATAGCAGAATCAAAAAGCATTTTTGAGTGTCCATAAAGATGTTTCCTGGTCTGATGGAACTAAAGTTCAAAAGAGAGTTTTGATTATGTAGGAGGGTATATACATATGACAAGCGTGAGTATTAAAGAAGAACACCATTTGTTGTCTTGTTCTTGTTTTTTAATGAAAGGAAGTTGAAGTGCTAGAATTTTAAAAAGGAACAAGGTAGGTAAAGTGCTTATCATTTGTTGTTAATTACTTGCTGCAGAAGAACATGAGCTATGGCTATTGGCGTGCTTCATTTTTAGCATAAAAAAACATGTCACCTTCTTGTCAGTGATTACTGTTTGTAAGCAATATGTGGCCTATCCTGTAATCAAAGACATGTCGCCTGCGATGAAGATGTGACTTCCAAGCACCAATGAATCTTCGAGTGCAGGAATGTTTGAAAATTTTCTGTTTATTTTCTAACACGGAAATTTTAGTCAGAACAGCTTTTATTTTTATCTTTTTGGATGGTGAATAATTTGCAAGATGATAGGAAAGTGGATTTTCCTTGACTTCAGATACATCAGATGAGAGAAAATTGCAAAGAGCATAATGTTGAAGATTAGCTAAACTTATTGATACATCAATGAGATAAATTTTATTTGAGTAGCTACACATGAGGAGCCTGAACAAGATCTACATTTTGGAAAGCTTACAAACATTTGATATCAACAATAAGAACCAAAAATGACTTTCAGAGCCAAGAAATTTGGTTAAAGAACATGATCCGATGGCAAGAATTTTTCTTGCACAAAGAGAAATTCTGGTCTTGTAGTTATCAAATTTAATCAAAGGTGATATGGAAGGTACGAATTTCCATTGGGGCGAGTTCAACAACTAGTGTTGTTGGATCGATAGGTCCTCCCCTCACCACTTTAGGTTCTTCTCCTGAAGAGCCTTCTACTTTCCAGACTAGCCTCTTCTTCTCCATTTCTACTCTTTCTTGGTTGGCTGATAAACTTGTCTCTGTTATCTTGCTGATCTGATAATCGTAGAAAATTAAAGCATTATGAAAAAAATTCAATTTTCTTTCTTTGCCGGCAAGCATGAAAACTTTTACTCATTCTTCTACCTTCTTATTTGGGAACACCCTTTTCAGTTCTACACTTGCCATTACTGACAGATCCTTGTCCTCCCCAACCTCGAAGCATCAAAAGAAACACAGATTAAAGAATACAGGGCTGAATTGACATACAAAAGAAGATGGGAATGGTTTCCTCATAAGAACACACTAACTTTTAAGTTGAAGGATAATTTTCATAGAAAAGCATGGCAGAGGGGAATTTTTCTCATGAATCCTAAGAAGAAACATAAGTAAAATTATGCCACTGGAAAAATCATGTGAAACAAATGTCAACAGATCATCAAATAAATTTCAGTAGTTAAAAAATGAGGATCATGTGAACTGGTAAAAGAATAAGCAGCAATCTAGGTGAACATATTCTGCAGTTGCATCAAGCATTTCATGAAAAAGTTACAGTTACAGTGTATAAATGACTCAAAAGATTAAAGATATTTTCCTCCATTTTCTAGAACTATGAAAAGGCAATCTGCATACCTCATATAAGTGTGCTAACCGAAGGAGAACCTTTCCATCATTCAACTCCTGCGGAGTAAAAGAAAAGGTAAAACACTTTAACTCAACAAGGAATACCTGGTATTTCTATTTGGCACACATTCATAGTATAATATGGGACACAAATCAAAGCAACTTTCCAATTTCAGTTACCATTAGAGAGTTCAAAGTTTGACGAATCAAAGCAAGTAGTTTGGTGATCCATCCAATAGAAGACCATGGACCTGTTTAGTTTACTGTTTTCTGATTTTTCTAAGAGAGGCCCTAATTGTCCTTACCACTTGTCCAGTCTTATCTAGAAAGGGCAAGGAGAGATATGCACCTGGAGGGTTAATATCGCAACATTGTCAGGTAGAGCATAAGAGGGGTCCATTGCGGAAAAGGTTGCTATATGAGAGCTTGCCCAACTATCTCCATCCTGAAAAACGAGAATGATACATCTATGAGTTACAGACTGACTTTACTGGAAACAAATGCTGGAATATTTTTCTTCACCTGCTCTGCGAAGGCTAAGAGTAAGGGAGAATATATCTCTTGACCATATGATCGACGCCACTTGGCACCCTCTCGTAAAGGATCTATTCTGAGGAAGTACTTTCCTACAATCTGTAAAATGTATGATTACCAAGTAAACTGAACATGACATGAAAGGTTTCAGTGAAGTCTAAAAACTATGGCAAGTTAGTTTGTGCTTACGGTCAATCCTCTGCAATCTTCAAGAACACAAACTGTTTCATTTAGTGCCTCTCCAACACCTCTGGCATCATCAAAAAGTAACCTCCTGTTGGGGAAAAAAAAAGCAAACTAAATATGCTTGTAAAGTAAAGTATAAAAATTGATAACACTATGGAAAAAAAGATGAACATGATTAAGAGAAAGAGGAGACGAGACCTGTGGAGCATTAATTCCAACTGCCCATCCACAATACTTGATCCCCCCACAGATCGATCAACTAGGACGGAGAACTCTGAGCTATTATCTTGCATATAAAGCCCGAGATTAATCTGAACGGAGAAAAGAAAAGAAGAACTTAGTGATTTGATGCCTGCAAGAGAAAATCGAACTACATACAAATGCATGAGCATGCACATATAATTTTCAAGTTGATTTTTGAGAATTGATTGTTGAACTGTTCAGATATTAGAAGGAAGCTAACATCATGCTAAACCAAACTAGTATATTGGCTCGCGTTCCGCAGTAGGTCGATATTAATTTTTTTTTAAATAATTTGGGTTTGACGGCAATAAAAGACTTAAAAGTGTTGGGTCTCGTAGTCATGCCAAACCTAAGAAATTTGGGTTTGGCGGCCATGCCAATCCTAAGACAGTTGGGTTTAGGGGCCATGTCGGACTCAACAGCTTTTCAAATAAAAAATATAAAAGAAAACACCTCATAGTCCTCTAAACATTTACAGTGTGATCCACAATATAAATACTCTACATACACAGTACTAGCATAGTGATTTTCCCACACGTTTTAAAGAATAGAAAAGAGAACTCTCCCATGGTCCTCTGAACATCTACAATGTGGTCCACAGTACAAACACTCTATGTATACAGTACCAACACAAGGTTTGGCAGCCATGCCAGACCCAAGAGCCTTGGGTTTGGCGTCAATGCATGCCCAAGAGCGTTGGATCTGGCAGCTGTGCCAGACCCAAGCGACTTGGGTCTGGGGGCCGTGCCAAACCCAAGAACTTTTTAAATAAAAAATAGAAAAAACAACCCCCCATGATTCTCTAAACATTTACAATGTGGTCTATAATGCAAGCATTCCATGTATACAGTATTAGCATAGTGATTTCCCCCATTTTAAAGTATAGTATAATATCTTGCACAATGTACTCTATTCTTGGATAATAAGACATGCAGATTTCATCATTTAGAAATCACAAGGCTATTGTCAATTTTGGCCACAACCTTTCTTTCAAGTCTTGAAGGCATGGAAGCCCATTAATCCAAATTTTAGTAGATGACATGTCTGCCGGTGAAAATATTGAATGTTCTACAAATAGTTTTTAATAAGAAAAACAAATTCTCACAACTAATTCAATTGAATGTGATTGTAAAGCAAACATACAGGGTAATAATTTCCTGCAATAGGTTGGTTCACTTGCAGTTCCCAGTCTTTTCTGTAGTCTCGAACCTGAAAAAGAATATTTCTTTGAAGTTATAAATGGAACCAAAGAGAAATTTCCAGCAGCATGTGCAAAGCAAGAAAGGAACATACCCTTTCTATGAAATCACGCCCACTAGAATCTGTATAAAACTTTTTGTTGTTTTTCACAGTTGTTGTGATCTTCGTTACAACCTCTCTGCCGATTCCATCTTCAATAGGTATTGGCCCAACCTGAAATAGAAGACATTGTTGCTAAAACAGATCCTACAAGAACCATTTGGTTTTCAAAGACACTGCTTAAGGTGGATATTCTTGACTTGTTCACTTGTTGCTACCGGCTGACCAGTTGGTTTGTGTAGTGGTTTACTAGTTGGTCAATATGGTCAACTAGTTGACTCGACAATAGAGTTTTATTGGGTTCGATTAGTTTGAGTTAAGTTTAGGTTAGATAGGATGAAACAATTCGGCATTATATTTACGTTTTGGTCTCTAAGTTTAGAGTTTTTAATCTTTTACGTTACCTTGCTTCAAGTCGTTTTTTAGTGTTTTATGTATTCGTTATAGGTTCTGTTGATGTTTCTCCTAACGATCTTCAATAGTTTCTGGTTCTGCATCCATTTGTTTTTTGCTTTTGTTTTTCGAGTGAGTGAGTGAGATAATCTTTAATATGCATGTAATATAAATAAATATGCATATTAATTATAAGATAATTACAACTAGTTAATTTCTTGAATATTTATATATGTTGCTTTAATTTTCAAGTACTCATTTATTTTTGAGTTTGCACTCGTATTATATTGAACTAAATTCTATTTGATATGATATACATTATTTTGATAATTATGCGAATATCTATTATGTCTTGATACAGGACTTGTCGGTAACTTCATGCTAACGGAGAGTAGTTAGTCTATGTACACATAATATTATGTATACCTAGCTAGTGAGATAGACACCAGCATGTAGTGATTGATCCTCCTACGGTGGTTACTTTCGAGTGTCATTTGATCTTTGACATGTATTCCACTACTTTATGATAATATGCTTAGTATGTATATGTATATCAAGATAAAAAGACTTACTAATTATTAATATCTAAAATGTTATTTTCTCACTGAATTAATTGAATTCACCCCTCATTTTTAATATTATTTCAGGATATTAGTTTCTATTAGTAGGTGGACTTTGTTGCGTGTTCTTGTTTTTTCAGTGTTGGTTGGTATGCCTTGCTTGTTTTGAAAGGTTTTCCTTTTGAATTTTGATTCGATGTCATAAACGTTCCATTATTACACTGTTTTAGTTAAAGTTTTGATCTTGACAATGTAACGAGTATTGTGGATTATTTTGAAGTGATATTTGATTTTATTAGTTTTGAATAATATAATATTTTGGAACTTTACAAAATGCCGCGTGGATTTTATAAAGTTCTGTCTGTGATATGTACATTATGAGGCTTCGCGTAAGTGTAGTGTCCTGCTAGCACCGCTCCTACGTTGCCAGTAATGGATCCAGGATTCAGGTCGTGACAGATATAAGGATTCATTTGAACAAAAATATAATAGACTTACAGTAAACTCAACTTCAGCATGCTCTTTTCCCTTGTAAACTCTGGTTATCTGTTTATGAACTCAAAAGGTCAGTTGCAGATGGTACTAGAAATGTAATCTCTCAAAGCATTCACTTCAGTATTCTAGAATTGTTAGATTGATAGGAAAAGGTCACAAAAGAAAACTAGTTATCACAAAGGAAAATCAATGACCAATTCCGAAGCTATTGCGACGAGATATTCAAGTTAATGCTACCTGATATATCCACGAACTGATCTGCTGGTGCACTTCATCCAATAAAGGTCCACGCAAAACAGTAAAAACATCCTGAAAATTTTACAACTCCTTATTTTCTTATTGACAGTAAACATGTTATTCATTAGTCAAGGACTTCAGAAGGTGTTGTAGCACCTGTCCTTCAGAGTTGATGGAATATGTGCCATTTGGTCGGAAGATGTATGCTCCAGAGGCCTTCAGAAAATTAAGTTAAACCAACATTTTTATTAGTATCCACATATAATCACAGAGTAATAATGTAGAAACCATGACACGGTGAGAACAAAGATAAAAAGCCGAAGTAAGAGGCCTGAGATAGTGAAGGTTTTAACCGAGGGAAATACCTGTTTATCCTTGCTTCCATTATCTCCAGCATAATAACTATATGATTGCTCTACAGATGCCTTGACCTTCAAATTAGACAAACAACTTAGAAGTCGATAAAAAATTTTCACTTTAAAAGCAACAGAAAGCATTGTCTCTTTAAAGTCAGATCATCTAGGTTAGCAACTTTGCCAAGAAATGCAGATTGGCACGAGACACCATAAGGGAGAGAAACATTGTAATGAGCCTGAAAAACCTTAAAGTTTCAACGAATATTACATACCAAGCTCCTGCTGTTGATATACTGAGTAAGCTCTCCTTTCCCGGAATAGATCAATTTTAAGTTCCCTGGTCCTATTTCAACTGTATCGTTTTGACTCGCTTTTGTGTCATATAATTGGCTTGAAGTAGAAGCTGTAGTCATAGAGTGGACAAAATGAAAAACACATTCCATGTTAATGTACCGGAGAAGATAACCAAATAATTTTTCTTCTCTTGATGAACATGTCAAATGCAGCAACTGGCATGCTTACCTGCTCGCTTAGCAGTTGAGCTGGAACTGGAAATAATGTAAGTGTTGAAACCAAGAGGTGGTAGAGATGCTGTAAATGCAAGCCAGTACTTGGGGGTTACATTTGAGGCCATGCTCAAATATGCCTTCGAATAGTAGTCCCTTATGCCTACAGAGGCCTTCAGCAGAGGTAAGAGCTGCGATTCAATTTCTTTTCCTCCAGCATCCTTAACAGCCACATTCTCATTAATAACCTGCAACAAGATAGGCAGGTTGAAAGCGCATTTAGAGATCACAAAATGTTTTACTCACCTTTCACTCCAGAAGCATCAGTGTCTATATATCAACTTGACAAAGGAAATGAGGCTTGATGACAACACAAGCATTTATACATATTGCATGGATTTTGTGTTTTTGCGCATGCGTGCACATGCATAGCATGCCTTTTACTCTTTAAAAATGTTTACGCAAAATTTCTTCTTGTTTACATAAAGTAAACGTTTTTACATGATGTTTGCAAGAAAGTAATGTGTTCACATGATGTCTCTTTAAACTTGTAGGCACAAGTGAAAGATCAGCATTGAGCAAAACAAAGGCACTCACAGGAATCCTTATAACATCCTCTCTTTTCCATCCTAAGGAATTGTAGACAACAACCACCTATAAAAGAGAATAAACATCAGATAGTAATCTATTTACAGTGGAATAAAATTGAATTTTTTTCAAATTCAATCCAATAAATAGCAGAACAAAAGACAAAATTCCATTTTATATTTCCTTTACCAGGCTCTTTCCATTTGAAAGATCAACTTCTGATGGAGGGCAGTAACTTATATTCAGAAGGAGACACTGTGAGAATGAAAGAAAGGACAAAGGAAGAGTAATCATAAATTAGATTTATCAAATGAATAAATCATTCCAGTCAAAATTTGAGAAAATCAACAATGTTATGAAAATATATTTAATGAATTTTATTTTTTTCCCTCTTAAATAGATAAATCTGCATACGAACTCTAATGCTCAGGATTATTGTCATCGTAAAGCTATTGCTTTACTTCTTGTGATAGTCAAAGCTGACCTTGCATACAATTTCTTTCATGTACTAAGACACTGCTTTACTGCCATTGAGGATGAATAGGCACTAAAGCCTCAATATATGCACCATTATCTTGTGAAAAAGACCAACTGAATTTTTTTAACAGTAGCAGGTAAGTCAATTGACAGACATGGATGAAAATCCTCACGTAGGCATATCCTGTAATATGTTCGAGATCTCTGTATTTCATGTTAAAAACTTTGTCTTCAAACAGTAATATCACAAGTTAGATTGAAACATTAAACCTACAGAAGGAGTCCGTGAAAAGACTACTGAGGTACAAAGGTCTTTCCAGGTAGCTTGGAACCACTAAGCGAGCCGGCATGCATTTGAAAAGATGTCGCCAATGGAAGTTAATATAATTAATTATAGATGGATGCAATGTATATTTTTTCTGCAAGAAATTAAATGAAACAAGTTGGTAGTCTATTTATTATGTCTTGCATTTCTTCTTCACTATAAATTTTATTAGTAGGCAAGCTTTAAGTCTCAAATAACCTCACTTCTAACTGGAAATTTCATGAACTTGGGGCTAGTAGAAGTATGATTTCTTATGAGATTTGTAACAATGTAAAAACAGTCCACTGATGAATTATAAAACATGATTAGCATTACCTGTTGGAACTTGTTCGTTGGACTCATGCAACCTCCTTTTGATGCCGATTCTGCAATACAGGAAAGTGATTCTCCAACCACCTCTTCAGCCTGCAAGAAGGATTCTTAGATTTGAATCCGAAAAGGTTCAAGCATATTGAAAAAAACAACTCAGGAAACAGTGAAGTTTCTAAGATAAACCTCCGCATATCCTATTGCGAGCCGCTTGGCATAATCATTTGCCACATGCTGCTTTGACGTGCCACTAACTGCATCATGATGTTGAGCAATAGCTAAAGCATCAGCCAGAGAATCTGTGTTGGTTCTTGCTTTACTCCTTCCCTTGAAAAACTCCAATTGCCTTGCTGCCTGTTTATATTGGTTCTCATGAGCATCAGTTATTAAAAATTTTCCAGATCCAGTCATGTAAACTTACCAAATAGTAGCCACTCATCTTTCTAACATAGCCTTTGAGGGCTGGCCTGCTCGTAAAATATCCAGTCCAATAAGCATTTGCACTGTCTGCATATCTGATATTGGGTATTCAACCTTCAGTATGATAACAGGCTGAGGAGGAATAGTTATATGCTAATAAATTTGATCTTCTAAGTGTTGTGCTTACGGAAAGAAATCGTCAGTCTTAAGAGGCCAGGACTCATTTGTTGCATATTTTGCATCAGTATATATTGATGGGGTTGAGTATAGGGCATTGACACGCCCATCCTGGAAACATTCCAATCCAGTACTTCCATTAACATATCAAATTATGGGAAGTAAAAAGATGTCAAGAATCCTATAAAGTAAAATGAAAAAAGATCTTGAGAAAATCAAAACATCAAAGAAAAGTAGAAAAAAATGAGAGGAGGTAGCCAATACTTCAGATAAGAACAGGATATTAGCAAAAGACAAGCTTTTCAGCCATCACACTGCTGATTTTCAATGCTCTGTCGATAAGCATTTTCCATATCAAGAACCAATCCCATAAGATTATGCTGATTTTTCAAGGCCTCTTAAGGCAGTCAATGCATTACAATAAAACTAACCTGATTTACATAGTGAATGAACTTGTCCATTTGCTTGTACCAAGTGTGAGCATACTGGTACTTGAAATCCGTCCCCATAGTCCACATCACATGATTTGTCCGAGTTATATTAGCCTGGAAAGGAGGATATTAAACATTGATTTGTTGAAGATCTATAGAACAGATACTACACTAAGACCTAATTAATATCAATAACATGCACCAACAGACAGCAACTTGATGGTTTGTGAAGCTGATGAGAGGTCTCAAAAATATGCTAAGCTTGTCAAGAAAAGAAAATAAGTCTTACTTGATCCATTGCAGCTGATACGAACTCATTCACTCGCTCAGCGACATTGTAATCAAACAAATTGGGGTTATCCTTCAAGATAAAGGAAAAAGAAGTCACATATTGCACTAATGTGCATCAAGTAATATTCAGTGATTGACTAAAAATTTACCTGGAGAATAGGGGAATCATCATTAACTTCATAGTAGAGGTTACTTGGAGGTTCATAATTCTGAGGGAATGCACCGGCAAATATCTACAGGAATAAATTTAACAGAAATTGAATCTCTTGACGAATTAGTAAATTTAACAGCATTGTGGACAATGTAATACACTTAGAAATACACACCTGTGCAGATGAACCAAGGCTTTTAGATCCTCGCCAGACAACCTCGAGACTCTTATCACCTTTTCGTTTTGTTCTATCTTGATAGTCAATTCTTCCAAAGAAAAAGGAGTCAAATCCAACCTGTGCCAACAGAACTTGTGTTAGATAGAATAGAAGATGATATATGCAGAACAACAAAGGGTTCTTTTGATGAGATAACTTTCAATAAATTAGTCTAACATCTCAACTTATTAAAAGAAAAGGGGTCTAATATCCCATCATTTTAACAGAAGTAGTTTGAAGCATCATATACTGATGAAAGGTACAGATAGATTACAAGTTAACAATTCAACGCGCAGATTCACATCAAGATTTGAGAGAAACCACACCTCTGCCCCCAACAGGTAAGCCTGCACTGCAGAATGTCCAAAGGGATCAATTTGCCAGCCAATTCTTGGAGTCACATTAAATTCTTCCTTGATGAATTGATGCCCCAGAGTTGTTTGATCAATCATGTCAATATAATGTGGAGCTGCCTCATCATGCATGCACACACCTCCATTTCTGCAACCAAAAAATTGGAAAACCCGACTGCTTAAATTACAAATACCAAAAACTACTTCTTATCTAGCATGGACAGCAAGAAGCGATAGACATGACAGATTGGACTCTCTGGTTAAAAGTAGAACGTTGCTTGAAAAAATTCCGCATTGAAGTGTTCGAATTCAATATAAAGGTTTATGCAATTATGCATCATTACATCCTGCATTTTGTGACCAAAAGAACACAGATAAATAGAAGTTGGAATTTTTACACTACATTAGCTCAAGCTGACCCGAGATGACAAGCTGCTTGACTACATTTTGCACTTCCTCGCTCTGATCTCTCCACCAACGCTGGAAGAAGGCCTGTATTATACAGGAAAAGCATTTCCACAAATCCCAAATTAAAAGATAGAAATTAAAACTTTATAACTCAGCTCTCTAGCAGCTCAGAAACCAGAGAGGAGGCAAAAAGAAGATAATTTTTTTGTTTTTTTATCATGGCTTCCTATGAAGAGATGTAAAATTTCAGAACTTGTATCAGTTTCATTAATGTAAGAGGAGGCATTAACTCAGGTTCAAATACTTTACAAGGTTTGAAGCATTGCCATTAAGAACTAAAAACAAAGTAAAAGAAAGTAGCGACAGACCTGCTCAACATATATGAACTTTCTATTCTTATCAGCCAACAATGCAGGCACTATAGAATCCAGCACATTTTGAACACAAGCACCCTGCATAACAATACATACACCGACAAATCATTGTTCAAATCAAACAAATCCAAAATCGAACAGAAAAAGGACATACCAAATAAGAAAACGTACAGACCTGAATGGAATTGTTAGACCCAACATAGTACTGATCAACAGTCTTTAACCAGCCAACATCATCATGGGTATGAGCCACCAAGTGAACATTAATCTTCCCAGGAACAATAACTGAACTTGTATCATACTTTATGTACTTTGATTCCACACACAACAAACTCACTAGCACAAACAGAAAACATGTCTGAACAACTCCCATTGTCTGTGATGTTAACAATCTCAAGGGGCTTGCTTAAATATGATCAAAAGTGAGCATTTCATTGTAGATACTACCAAGGAAAGCTCAAAACTATGTTGCTGTCTTAACCTTATTGTTTTGTAACAGTGATGTGGAATATGTAGTTAAAATAAGAACAAAATGTCCCTTTCAAACAATAAGTAAAGGGGATAATAGCATTAGCAACCAAGCCAGCCAGCTATGGCGTGAAGGGTTTTGTGTGAATAGTTAATTAAGGACATATCTTCGGTAGAAATCAGAGCTTGGGATTTGTTGTTGATTTGTCGATGATTCTTTTGGGATTATTTGGTGAACCTGAATGTATGCACGTGAGTGTCTCTTTCTTTAGTATTGAATATAGGCATGTTTTTGACTCAGTGAGGTTAAGCTTATCTCTATACTAACTCTTTATAGTATACTATAAGACTTGGTCGTTTCTAGCTTGGTTCATGCACAGAATCACAGCGAGGTGAAGATTTTCTTGAAAGTTAGTTTCCTGATGACACGTACGCCAGTAACTTAATCAGAAGAAAAATTATTTCATTTTAGACAAATTCTAAGAGGGAGGTGCATTTTACTACTTCAAAGACTTCGTCTTTATAGCAGCTTTTAAGATTAAGTTATTTATGTTGAAATAGTGTATTATTATATTTAAACAAAATGTTTTTCATTAATTATATTTTTTTTTGTGATAGTGCTCTTAATAAAAAAAAACAATATTATGAAATATAAAAATAAATAAGCTTTTAATCTAAATCATTGTTTTAAAACCCGACATAACATGAGAGGATGATCCAAAATCTAGATTAGTACAAGTCTCAATAAAAATAAAAATAAAAAAATTAATTTTATATGATTCAGTTAAAAACTCGATTCATGATTAATCCTATTAACATCAAAATTTATTAACTTTATTTTTTTAAAATAATAATATTTTTAATTTTTATAAAATAAAAAAAGTTTAACTTAGGTAACCTCAACTTGTAACCCTAAACTTACCCCGTAACGACTGTTATATCAGGTTAAAAAACTATGATATAAGCACCATCTAATAAACGAAAAGAAAAGGTAAAGGAAAAAATAAAAAAATACACACCCATACTTAAAATGGGCCCAAAAAAATCAAGACTAGTTGATAACTTTTCTTATCCACAACATAACAAAACGTTAAAAACCATCACAACCACCTCCCACAGCCCAAACCAATCTCCACGTAACACCCTCCTTCTCGCCGGCCGGAATTTGTTTTTAAAAAAACAAAACAAAAAGAAAATGGCATTTACATCCTCAATATTCTCTCACATTCCTTTAAGCAACCAAAGAATATTCCCTCCAAATTCTCATAAACCAAAACCACCCAGAACCACCGTCACCACCGCTGCACTTCCGCCTCTCGCCGCCGTCACTGCCGCTGACCTCGACGGAACCACCTTGGCTGTCATCGGAGGCGGGTCAGTGGCGGCTTTAGCTGCCGCCATATCACTCACCGACCCCGAAAGGCGGCGGCGCCTCCAGGCGGAAGAGGTGGGCGGCGGAGACAAGGAGGTGGTGAGGGAGTACTTCAACAATTCTGGGTTTCAACGGTGGAGAAAAATTTATGGAGAGACTGATGAGGTTAATAGAGTGCAGAAAGATATTAGGCTTGGTCATTCACAGACTGTTGAGAATGTGCTGAAGATGTTGAAAGATGAAGGGTCGTTGGAGGGTGTAAGTGTTTGTGATGCTGGGTGTGGTACTGGGTGTTTGGCCATACCCTTGGCGAAAGAAGGGGCGGCTGTTTATGCTAGTGATATTTCGGCTGCCATGGTGGCTGAGGCTGAGAAACAGGTGAGTTAGCGGTGGTTGTTGGCTCTTTGTTCTGTTCTGTTTTTTTCTTTTCTTGGCTGGTTGTATTAGTGTGTAACTGTTTTTAACGGTTTCTTGAAATGCTGCTTTGCATTGGAAATGTGGGTTTGTGTCTCTTTAATGATGTTTGGTTTTGTGGATTAGGGAAGTGAATGTTCTGGTGAGTTTTTGCTGGATAACATTATGGTTTTGTTGTCATGAATGGGATTTGATTTAGTGGGGTTTTTAGGTTGTTTTAGAAAATTAAAATTGGGGATTTTACAGAACTGATTCTGGTGTATTCAATTTGAAGAATGGTGAGGACAGTCGCCGGTGTGGCGAGTGCAATCATGGTTGTTGCACTGTTACATGCTGAATTGAAGAGGTTCTTGCTGGAATCTCTTTGGAGTATTTGGGTGAATTTTGAGAGTTCATTGTCAAGGCCAGCCATGGCTGGTAGGGGTTAGTGCCCATAGAAGAAGAAGAGAGGGGAAAAGAGGGAGAGAGACCTTCACTAAACAACCTCCTGAGCTTAACGAAATAGCAGCACGTGTACTTCTTATTACAAACTAAAGATTGAAAGAAACTGACAATTGCCTAATTTCAGAAACGCTTGTGACATGCACTTACACATGCACGGTCATGGTAGGACAGAGGCCACAACCGTGGCAGTCTGAAGTATTTGTGACCATATGTGAAATTAGCAGTTCGGAACCATGATTTCGATTCTTGAACAGCATAAAGTTAAAAGGAAACATTATATTGATTAATTCCCGAAGATGTTATTGAAACCTAACTTGGTTTTGAATTTTTGTGCAGGCAAAAGAGCAGCTTCAAGCAGGAAGTGAAAAGGAGTTGGTGATGCCTAAATTTGAAGTGAAGGATTTAGAGAGTTTAAATGGGAAGTATGACACAGTGGTCTGTCTAGATGTTCTGATACATTACCCACAAAGTAAAGCAGATGGGATGATCGCCCATCTTGCATCATTGGCTGAGAATCGACTACTTTTGAGTTTTGCTCCGAAGACATTTTACTATGATCTGTTAAAGAGAGTAGGGGAGTTGTTTCCTGGGCCTTCAAAGGCAACAAGAGCATATTTACATGCAGAGGCAGATGTAGAGAGGGCATTGAAGAAGGTTGGGTGGAAAATAAGGAAGAGAGGCCTGGTTACTACTCAATTCTACTTTGCAAGACTCGTCGAAGCTATTCCTGCATAAATGGAAGAGAGGTTACATTTGAATTTTGCCATTATTGCAGTTGCTCTGTTGCTAGAAATGGTTAGGGAGTTTCTTACTAATTTGTAGAGCCTTGAATTTTCTCTCTATGCTGTCATCATTATATTCCTTTACTACATATATTTCAAGTGTATATTAGATGACCATGTATCTAACATTTGATACAACTTGCAATTTTTTTATGTTCATCTAAAATATCCTTTAATTGTCCCAGTGATCAACTGATGACGCCAATTGCTATTTTAGGAAAAGCAATTGTTTTTTTTCCTTTCAGCTTTTTGTCTGCTTCTCTGTGCAAGATATTCGCTGTACATGTTTCATTTCAGTAAACTAGATGACAAGAGAGTGACTAGCATTGTAGTTCTTATGCCTTTGAGATTCTTAAAGAGTATGCATTGCAACCTGTTAATCCTTTTTCTAATTTTAACA
>Ga0307515_10010742_pt1 | contig 17487 bp, 1 predicted proteins | sample 17_EM_MG_FD_194513 | JGI IMG/M metagenome (GOLD analysis project Ga0307515, IMG submission 194513) | Populus trichocarpa ectomycorrhiza microbial communities from riparian zone in the Pacific Northwest, United States - 17_EM | ecosystem: Host-associated > Plants > Roots > Unclassified | place...
GTAGGACAGAGGATAAAAGAGAGGGTTATAATGTATTAGGACCAGCAGAAAGAAGTCTTTAATTTTTTATTTACTATATTTGCAACGGTCTATATAATTCTTCTGGCATTTATATAAGCCTCCCTTAAATTTATAAAAGCAATGGCGATAGAACCAATAAAGGGAATACTAGGGATGCTAGGCCCATTCTATAATGACGACGGAGAAGGAAGTAGGTAGCCTATTAACCTACAAAGTTTTCCTAACCTAGAGGATGCGGTACTAGACCCGACTCCTACAACGTCTAAAACCGATGACCTTTAGTAAAGAGAGGATAAGAACTAGGAGGTTAACTTACCTATTCTAGGAGAAACTACTAGTCCATTGCCTTGCGATAAACTACTAATAGAATAAGATAAGGTATATATTATGGCCTAGCCTATACTAGCTCTAGGGACTCTAGGGACTCCTTACTTTACGGGACAAAATATATTACAATTTATTAAACAGTATAAGCAACTATGCATTCGGCACCGTATTATAAACGATAAGAAGTATTAAGGACTTCCGGAATATTGCGACTATTAGATAGGGACCTAGATCTAAAGTCTGCCTAAGTTTATTATTAGTAGATAGACGGAACTCGTAGGAAAGCTTTGGATAGACTACTAAGGAAGTAACTACTTTTAATAAGTTAAGATGGTAGAATTCTTAGAAGCGTATATACTGCAGTATAGGAATAACCTACCTAGTAGTATACGCGAGTACTGTAGATAATTTATACTAATTTCCTAGAAGGTTACTAAAGCTAGCAATTTGGAAAACCGTAAACAAGGATACTAGTTTGCAAAAGGACTCCTATTTAAATATTAAAAATATATTATAACTAAGATAGGAGCTAACCTAGATAGATAAAAGTCTTTTAACTTCTACCTACTAAGGAGGGCTATAGAAGATAGGCTTAATTTATATAAGGGCGCAGACTGCTTATTAATAATAAACCCTAAGGAGCAAGGTCTCCGTTAGCTGGTTAAATAATTCCATAAACAGTAGCCGGCTATATTAAACTAGAGAGATGCTGCTCTTCGGCCGCCCGTAGTTTTTTAGCTAAATAAGTTAGCAAGTGCCTATTAAATGACCTAAGAGACGGATCCTAAGCTGGAGAACCTTACTAGTTAACTCCGGAAGCTTAATCTTAGGATGGTTAAATTAGCAAGCGTTGCATCTTTAATAACGTTCCTTAATAGGATTTGCTAAGACCTAATATAGTACATACAGCTCCTAAATAAGGCGTTAGTGCGTCAAGAATAAGCAGGTCTATAACTAGTAACGAATAATAACGGACTGCTGCCGTCCTATAAGGGGGCGCTACGAGAGCGATATAAGCTAGGCCTAGGAAGGTATAGAAAACTAGGAAACTTTAGTGCATACTAGGCATAAGTTAAGACGTGTTATAAATATAGAGGCTCTTATTATTTTATTAACTAATACCTAGAGCTCTAAGAACTAGTTAGCTAGGGGTTCCTATATATAAATAAGAATAACTAAATCTGTACTAGAATACGTTAGCGCCCAGGAAATCCACTCCCGTATTTACTAAGTAACTATTAAATTCAGTTTATTAAAGACTGGCTAAGGTAGAATATAAATATTAATCCTAATATAATAGGGATAGGCATCTAACTAAACGCGTCCTTAGTAGAGCTCGTAGAAAGCAATAGCGCTAAAAGTAAAAAAGAGCTTAGTAAGTCCTAGGAAGATATATATTAAGTGGAGTCGGTATACGTTAATTTAGTAGGAGTAGTAACCTAGTTGCAGCCTACGATATAGTTATACGATCTTAGAAAGCCGAGAGGAGATATAAGGGTGACGAAACCACCTCCAAAACTGACTAGTTCGTAACTAGCAATAGTTTAAAATATATAACTAGGAGGATATATCCAAATCGCACTATAACTATAGCGGCAGGCCCCCTAATTACTAGTAAGCAATAAGGAGACTAACAAAATGAACTATTCTAAATAGCTAAGAAGAGAAGTAGAATAAGGAACGGAAGCGACTATAACCGCTAAAGCACCGCGACTAAAGCCGGTTAAGATAATAGACATACTAAAAGGGAACGTCCTAAGCCTAACCGTAATGGCGGACAAGATCTTATTAAAAACTATTAAAGTTACTATTGGTAACTGCCTTATGTATATACCTAAAGTTATAAGGTTATTTTTTAAGCCTCTCCTACTACCTCTTATAGAGCCTTACTAATAAAAGCAAGAGGGTGTTAAGGCATCTATATTATCGGCGTACCTAACGTTTTATACTGATTAAGCTGGCCTAATAACTATAGAGGTAGACCAGATTAAACGGGAAGTAGGATTTACCCAGTTTTGATAATAATGTTTAAAGGTAGAAGCATAGATAGGAGATAAGAGGGTTAAGTGCTTAATTAACTTTAGAGCGGAGCTTAACCTTATTAAGGAAAGTGTGGCTCTACAACACAGCTTGCCGATATTAAGTCTGCCCCTATAGTTATAGGGCGTACGTCTAACATCTACAAATAGGACTTAGTTTAAGTTTATTAGATTAGTGTATATAGCCCCTATAGTTATAGGGGACGTCTTAATATCCATGACTTTTATTACTGTGGGAGAAATGTTATATAAGGTAATACTTAATAAGCCGTAGTTAGTAAGGGCTAGACTAGCAACGCAGCGAATAGCAATAGGCTAGGTATCTTATATTATTTAATTAGAAGATAGCGGAGTTAAAATAAGGTTCTTAATATCCTATAAGGACGCAATGTTCCTTAGACTAAATAAAGGAATTAGTATAGGCAGTAGTTCGGGAAACGTATAACTAGTGCGACCGCTAGGATTATATCTAGGGTTACTTATAACCCGGCGTATTAGGATAAGGAGGATGCTAAGGATGGAGAGGAGGGAAATAAGGTGCGACTTCGATAAGGGCGTCTACCATTTTGGATATCCGCTAAACAGGGCATTTAACGGGAAGAAGAGCATAACGCTAGATAGAGAGAGCTCAATAGTAAAATATTAAAGGAAGTTCTAAAGAAGCACTTAGGAGGAAGGCAGAAGCCAGTGTTTAAAGCGAAGGCTGGATCCCTTATATATTAAATATTAAAGATAATGGATTTATTTATAATATAAATAGAAGGCTATAGGAGTAAGGCCTAATAAAACGCTATAAGTATAGCAACTGCGTATAAATAAAAGGTAGAGAAAGTCCGCTTAGTTAATTCGTTAGTACCAGACAAAACGGTTATAGGAGGAATAATAGAGTGGCGAGAAGTGGCCTTGCGTCGCCAAAAGGCGTCTATTTAAGGGTTGCCCCTTAGTCTATATAATTATTTCCTTAAGCCGCGGTATACTAAGCTGGCCTATAGTGCATAGCTAAAGCTAGAATAATTAGAGCACGTAATTATAGGGGACCTCTAGCTAAGAGAACGAGAAATCTTTAAGGCTATATTATTTAACTAAGAAGAAGCTCTAGTATAGGAGTTCTCTAAGATAGGTCGTGTTAGTAGAGACGTAACTCTACTATTAAAGATTAAGACTATACTATATAAAGTATAGTAAGTGCCAAACTTCCCTATACTAAGGGCCCTATAAGGGGAAGTAATAAATATATTATAAGAATAACTAGCTTAAGGGACTCTGGAATATTACGAAAGCCTATATAGAAATCTATAGTTTCTTATAAGCAAAAAGGAACACAAGAAGTACCGGCTAATTAACGCGGCGATAAATATCAACCGAGTGACTATTAGGGACACAAATCTGCCGCTATATATTAATAAGTTTTCTGAGGAGTTTATAGGGTATAAGGTTATATCTCTAGTCAACTTCTTCTTTAGATATAACTAATTATAGCTAGATATAGAAAGCAAAAACCTAATAGCCTTTATAATACCTCTAGGACTTTTATAACAAACGACGGTACCTATAGAAGGAATAAATTCGGTAGCCTAGTTTATAAGGACAATTACTAAAATTCTAGAGCGATATATCCTATACCATACCTTACTGTTTCTAGATAATATTATAGTAAAAGGACCACAGATAGTATATAATAGAGAAGAAAGCCTTCTAGACATGCGCAGATATATTCTAGAACACATTATATAGCTAAACGGAGTACTTATAGATTTAAAACAAGCTAGGTATACAATCTTAGGCGCAAAGTCTTATTTCTGCAAGGACAAGATTATAGTAGTTAGTTACCGCTATAATGGAAAGGGGCAATATCCGGAAGAGTTAAAAGTCGTAAAGATTATTTACTAGAGAGACTGCGAAGACGTTACGTCTACCTAAGCATTTATAGGAGTTGTTATATATTACTAAATATGGGTAAAAGACTTCGCAATAAAGGCAAAGCTAATCTTCCAACTACTATAAGTAAACGTTCCGTTTATATAGGGTATAGAGTAGATAGCCGCTATAAAGACTCTAAAGCATATAATTACTACAGCACTTGCGTTGGTTTAACTAGATTATAGTAAGGGGGCTAGGCTAATTATTCTCGCCGTTAACAGATATAAGAATAGGTGGGGATACGGTCTTATATAACTAGACGTGCAAGGTTATCGCCACCTATATTAATATAAAAGCGGTATCTAGTCTTAAGCGGAGCAGAAGTATAATTTAGAAAAGCTTAAATGTTAAGCATTGCTATATATATTAAAGAAGTGTTAAGTGTACCTATACGGCGTCCACTTTACGGTTAAGACGGATATAAATACCTTAGTCGCGTAACTAAATTATACTGCCACCGATTTACCAGGAGCCTTAATGACATAATAGCTAGCATAGATTCAGTTATAGGACTTTAATATTAGGCATGTTTTAGGGAAGAAGAATAGCCTAGCTAATAGACTATCACAATAACTACTAGATAGCAAACGACCTAATAAGCCGACTAAGGATATTAAAGAGTTTATTAACTGCGAACTAAGTGCTTTAGAATACACGGCTAGCCTAGTTAAAATAGAGGTAGATCTGCTACTAGAAGACTTGTATTTAGGGGAGTCTTAAAAAATTATAAAATGGCTAGTAACCTTACAACGTCTAGAAGAAATGAATACTAAAGAATTTAAAAAGTTTAAATGATATACGCTGAAATTCCTAGTACGCAATTAACAGCTCTTCCGCTAACAGTTAAAAAATGTGCTAATATAAAGGGTAATTAATAACGAAAATACTTAGTAAGAGATCATTAAGAACCTTTATAATCGGAGTAGATATTATAGACAAGAAGGAACATATTAAAGAGTTTTAAATTAATATTAGTGGCTAGGACTATAGGATTAGATATTATAGTATATTAAGTCATGCCCACAATGCTAGGAACGACAGCTAGGACAAAAAGAAGAAGCAATGCACCCTATATAGGAGTCTATTTTATAGCACCGAGTAACCATAAATATTACGTTTATGCCGATAACTCGTCTCAGTTTCCGATACCTGGCTACTGCTTAAGAATACGTATCTAGATAGGTAGAAGCTTAAGCCCTTCGGAAAAAGGATATAAAAAGCGTAGCAAAGTTTCTCTATAAAGACGTCATCTGCAGATAGGGAGTATTTAGATAGCTTTCTATAGATAGTAGTAGAGAAAATGCTAATATAACCGCTGCGCTTACGGAGCTCTACAATATCAAAAGGGTTATAGCTTCTGTATATTACCCGTAGGGATAAGGCTTAATAAAGCGAGGATATAAGCCTATAGTAGACGCTTTAGCAAAGATAAATGGCTTATAGCTGGACAATCTCTATACTGTTTTATAGGTAGATAGAATAACCATTAAGCGACTTATGGGAATAACGCTAGTAAGAGTTATATGCGGATATAAACATGTCCTTCCTATTAAACTCTATATACCTATTTAATAAACGCTACCCTAGTAAACAGTCCGGACCACTATAGAGCTACTAGCACTTCGTGTAAAGCAGTTTAACTAAAGAGACGCAGATATATAAGAGGCTATTACGCGTATAAGACGACTAAGGGAGGCAAATAAAGAATATTTTAATAACATCCGCTATGTTTGCTAGGACGTATTTAAGGTTAGGGATATAGTTATACTTTATAACGCGTAACTTAAGTAAAACTATTTTAGCAGTTGCAAGTTAGATCTAAAGTGGCTAGGCCCGTTCCGCGTACGTAAGAGTTACCCTTATAAAGGATGGTACTTAATTAAGGATCTTAATGGTATACCGTTCCGTAATTAAACTCTAGGAAATAGATTAAAGAGGTTCTATTAATAATAAATATCTAAAGTCCATTAGGAAGACCGGCTTAACTAGTTAGGCGGAACTATACTATAAGAAATGACAGTAGAGCCAGAGCCTAAGAAAGACATATAAAATCCACTAGTATCGCAACGCCGCGTAGTTTAAGAAGTGCGTATTTTAGAAAGATTGTTTAATAGAACTAAGTACGAAATATTTAACTAGAGGACAGTTAAGTTCTGCGGTAGGGGAGGGGATATAGATAACAGCCGTGCAATCCTTTTATTTGCTGTATTTCCTAAAGCTCTTTTTATTACATATTTTTATTTACTTTTTTAGTTAGGAATTTAATGTGTATTAATAGTAAGGTAAGGGCAGAAAAATATTTGCGAATAACTATATAGTATCATTTACTGTAAAGATATTAGTTCCGCTTACCGCCTTTACTAAGCTAATAGCAATTTTCTATACCGGGCATAGAAAATTATAATTAGTCTATTTAACGATTAGAGCCGGTAGAACTCTATACCGCTACATAGATTTAGTAAACTATTTAGATTAGGAAACCCTATTTAGAACTTCACCTTTTTACCCTTAATAAACCTTAGAGATAGTTATAATTAGCTAAAGCAGAAACTAAGCAGAATTAAGAACAACGGTACGCTTATTATATCTTTATCTAGCAAACCACTGGTCCTCTATAAAGGAGCTAAGCGATAGATTAGTGACGTCCTAACGGAAGTTAGAGGCTTTGCGGTTAATTAGCATTAAGTAGTGCTTATCCAAATCTGTGACGAGATTTTGCTCTTATAAGAAAACTACGCAGATACGGCTAGTATAGTAGTTAATTTTATTAACTAAGATAACGGACTGCAAGCATCTTTAGGAAAGGACGCATTTATATTAATCTTTAAGGATATTTCTAACATTAGCAAAATAGCTAAAGATTAGAGAAACCGATATAATAAAGCTAGAGAAACTATCTAAAAGGCCTAGGGATAAGATATTCTTAACAGACCGCTAAAATACGTAGTTTTCTATAACTTCCTCTCCGCCGTCTAAAAGCTCGCAATATACCTACTTTCTAAAGTCATAGTAAGAGTTAATAAAGCTCTAATTGACAGGCTCGAATATTTAGGACGTGGCATTTAGAACACTACTTAACTACAGCCGACTAATTTTACGCTCGCATCTAAGATGTCAGGAAGGGCAATATTAGACTAGGTAGTAAATAAGCATAGTTTAGGAAGATATTTAACTAGCTTCCTTGTTCCAAATAAGGACCTACCACTAAGAAGTGGGAGACTAACTACTATAGGACTAGAGGTCACTAATATTAGAATTAAATAAGCAGGAGAGAGCTTAGCTCTTATACTATAAATATATTTACGGCATGCTTCTAACATAATAAATTCCTTAGCCTTTCAGCCATTAACACCTGTTTAAGAAGGAGGCGTCAGTATTATACCAAGTCCGTCCCAACAAGGATCGCCTATATTAGTCGACTCGCCTTTATTATCTATAAACGAGAGTATTCTCATAGCTAGAACGCCTGTTAGCTCGCCCCCATAGCTGCTAGTATCTTTATTAAGAAGGAATCTAAGAAGGGGGCTAATAATTACTTACCCGGAAGTAGGAGGGCTAGGAGTAAAATTAATATTTAATAAGAATATTATTAAGCTAGGAGATAATGTAGAGTATATTAAGGAGGCTATAAATGCTATAGTGGTACTCTATACAAAACGAGGATGTAACTATAAGGATAACATACTAGCGCATCTCAAGGTGTCCCTAAATTAAACTACTAAAATCAAACTAATAAAGGTTATAAAGCTCTTATGTAGCTAGTATAGGGCGGCTAGTTCTAATCTAGAGATATATAAGGTTTGCTAGATATATACTTAAGCAATAGGAGGACATATAGGTTTGGCGATAAAAGGTCTAAACTATGCCGCACTATATTATAGACTCCGTTTAATATATCACGCCTATAACCACCTTAGTACTATAAAGACCGATTCCACTATATACTCCTAGTTTAGAAAGGCTTATAGACCTCTAGTTCCGTCCAATTTCTTAAAACCATATAAGTTTATTTATAACTTAGCGCTAAGGTTTTCCTATAATAGAGAGGCTTTGCTTAATTAGATAATGTTACTAGAAGACTAAGAAGTATAGTAGTAAGAAGGATCCGTAATTTCGAACGTGTTTAAATAGTGGTGGGATTTTAGCATTTTAACAATAATTAACAAGGAAATACGTATGTACCGCCATTATTAGCGTCTAATTAATGGGCGGCTAAATTATAGCTGGTTAAGAATAATGGTCTACGGTCTCTACCAGCAGCTAATAAAATAAGATCCTTAGTATTATTATCTCTATTACGCTCTTAAGCCTAACAGTTAGTGGCGACTTATTTCCTACCCTTATTATACAAAATTTACGGTTAAAGGAGACTCTACAGCGTTCCGCTATATTAACGTTAATATTCCCTCGCTCCTTAAAAGTGGACGCGGTGCTAATATAATCTAAGGAAGCATTTCTCTGGATAATAAGACTAAGGATAACTGTACAATTATCCTACCCGGCATATATTATTACTTAGAATTATAGTAGGCAGATCTTAAAGTATAAGGATTAACTAAGGGCGACAGATTTGTATATAAAATCTTAGACTATAACTGGACTACTAAGGATATAGAGAAATATATAACTAACTAGGTAGCTCAGCCTTGTAAAAAAGGAGATATACGTATAACTATGCCTTACCTTCCTTATGGAGTAAAAGGACCTTTAACTAAAACCCAGCGAACAATACTATTATAGTTTATTAATATTTAGGACGATTATAACAACCTTAAGGTTACGGAAGGGGGAACCTAGGTAGAGCTGGTAGATGCACACTGAGACTTAAAAGCGCCGCCCTATACGCCATCTAGACATGCCAATCTTTACGGCGTAATCCTATACCGCTTCCCTACTATAGTCGAACTTATAGCTGCTAGCGCCTTATCTAACGCTCTTCTAGATAAACGGTAATAGGATTCTCCGGCGGTAATTTAAGATTATAACCTTCTTCTTAATGGCAATAGGAACGAAGTTGGGAAATGGATATATTCCTACCGTCTTAGGGCTGTTAAAAACTATAAGGATGCGTTTCAGCTTATACGTACAACCGAAATAAAGCGCTTTAATAGCCGCTTATACTTCTACTACGTTAATAATAGAATTAATCCTTTAACTATTATAATAAACCTAAGTAGAGTGCCCCTAGTTATTATAGAAGGATAAAGTTATACGGAGTTGCCTAAAGAATTATAGGACAGAACTAAGCAAATAAAAGGGCGCAAAAGAGCTATATTATCTAAGAGCCGCTAGTCTAAAGTCTTTTATACTGCTTAGCCAAATAGATGAGAATAGTCTCATTCAACCAGAACGGAGTCTCCTTATTTACTATTTCAGGTTTATAGTAAGGGCAAGGAACGTATACAATCACCTACCGCGCCTTTATTTTAAAGATAAGGAGTTTTAGAGTTTTAGAAGTCGTTAGGGGATAACAACTTAGGTAGGGGAGGTATGTGGTAGTATAATTTAGCCCCTGGATTTAACATCTAGATTAGGTATAGCTTTAGAAGAGCCTAGGCCTTCTATAAGTTATATAGATCGGTCTGGAGCCTTTAGAGTCTTTAACAACTTAAATAGGCACGAGGGACATAAAATACACTCTTTTCTTCTTTTCTTACTGACTGCTTTCCTACTAATTTTTACTAACTAACTACGACTGACCGGCAGACCTGACAGCACTATGACTTACTATCTAAGAGGGACCGCGTACACTACTACACCAGTATATTTAGTTTAAGAGGTTAAGAGTTTTAACCTAGCTAGGGTAATTAGTGGGGCCGCTACTATAAGAGTAATAGGTAACTTCTAAGTAGAGGTTTAGGGCGTTAGGGATAAAGAGATATTAGCGGAAGTAGATCTATTTATTAATAATACTATATTCTAACTTATTACAATAAAGTAATTTCCTAATCTTCTTTAGCTAATAGCGAGCTTTCTAATTATATAGGGCCTCTACTATATCTCTTATAAGTTTGTTCTCCTAGTATCTTAGCTAAATTAACTTATCTAGTAACTTTTTAGCTATTTTAGGGTTTAAAGCGGCTATAAACTCTGCGTTATTAAAGTTACGGGACTTATATAGTAATTCTTTTAAGATTATAGGGTTAACTTTTTAGGGTAGTATAATGACTTAGGCTTAGTAATAAAGGCGTTTATTATTAGTGTCCTTAGGCCTTATTCCTAGTAGCTAACTTAGGGTATTAGGGAGTATAGCTTTACTACTAGGTCTGTATATAATTATAAAGTTAAACTATAAAAGAAACTCTACCTACTAGACTTAGCGCTAATTTAGCTACTTAATAGTTATAAACGTTAATAGGTTTTTATAGTCGGTAATAATTTTAAATAGCTTCTTAGTCCCTTATAGCTTAGAACGCTATTTCTTTAAAGCCTTAATAATAACTAAGAGTTCTTTATTATAGATTTTATAGTTATACTTTAATATAGAGTGCTTTACGGAGAAGAATGCAACTAGTTTTAATTTACTATTATTATTATACTAGGAAAAGACTCCACTAAAAGCCTAATTTAATACATTTATCTCTACCACTGTTTTCTTTATATAGTTCTAGTATGCTAGCACTAGTGCTAAAGTAAAGGCTCCCTTAAGGGCCTTAAACGATTTAACTTATTTTAGTCCCTATAGCCATCTAATATCCTTCTTTAGGAGTTTTATTATAGGTATAGCGATGGCAAAGTAGCCTTAGATAAATTATTAGTAGAAGTTCGCGAAGCTAAGAAATTTTTATAGTTTTTTAATTAATATTAGGTCCTTTTATTCCTATAAGGCCTGTACCTTTTTAGGGTCTATAGTTATACTATTAGTTAAGATAATTAAGCTAAGGTATTTTGTTTTAGTAGAGTAAAACTTAAACTTATTAATATTAATCTAAAGTCCAGTATTACTAAGTCTTTAGATAACTTTATTTATATACTTAGTATACTTAGCGCGTATTTTAGAAAAGATAAGGACGTTATTAAGGTAGGCAGTATAGTAGTTATTAAGGGCGTTATATAAAATATAGTTAATATAGTTCTAAAATATAGCGGGTACGTTATAGAGGCTAAATAGTATAACTAGTATTTTATAGAGCCCGAACCGGGTAATAAATACTATAAGCTACTTATAGCCCTTTATAATCCGAATCTAGTTAAATACAGTAATTATATTAAGTTTAGTAAAGTACTTAGCACTATAAAGTACGTTAAGTATTTTATAAATTAGTGGTAGTAGGTACTAATTCTTAATAGTAACTATATTTAGGCCTTAATAGTTATAGTAAATTTATATACCGCCGCTAGGCTTAGTAGCGAGGAGAAGTAGTATAGTAGCTAGTAAGGTTAATTTACGGATAAAACCCTTATCTAGTATCTTATTAATCCACTTCTTTATATATCTAAGTTTAGTAGGTAAAAGTGGTCTATTTTTATAGTATAGGGCCTAGTTTCTGGGGATAATCTTAATTTTATAGTCCTATAGTCGGTAAGGGGGCAGCTTATTTATATTTTTAGGGAGGAAGTGCTTAATATATTTATAAAACTCCTTTAGTAGGCGTTATAAAATGTCTTTGCGGGTTAATCCTAGTTTGCCTTTTAGGAATTTTTTAATATTAGTATTAGCTATCTTTTAATATAAAAACTTAGGCTTAGTTTTTAGATTTATCTTAAAGAAGTTATAAAAATAGGGGGGAAGCACTTTATAAGCTTCCTTTATTATATAGTCGTCTTTCACTAGCCAGTAAAAAGACCTTTTTAATAGGTTTGGTACTTCTATTAGGCCTATAGGCAGCTCTTTAAGCAGCTGTCAATGCTTATCTTATTTAACTAGTTTTACTAACTCCACTATATAAATCCTTATTACCTTTACATCTTTTTATTTATAGAACTAGGTAAATTTAATAGTATAAGTATATTTAATATTGTTTAGATTAGGGCGTGTCTAGTTCTCTAGTGCTATAGCTAGGCTAGTATAGCTTAGTCGGCCTAGGGAGGCGGAAACGAGGTAGTGGCCCTATATAGTACGCACGGGAGACGGGTATAAGGTTAGGCGTTATAGTAGCGCGGTTTCTATTATCTAGATCTTAGTAGTTCTATTACTAACCCTTACTATAATGCTAGCTATAGTGTATATATATAGTATATAGCTTAGTTCTAGGTATTAGGCTAGGCGGCTAGGGTTTATATAGTGCCTAGGTTAGGGTTAAAATTTTAATAGTAGCGGTATAAAGCGGACCTTCTTCCTTAGTCTTAGTAGGGCTGGCTAGCCTATTATTTTAGTCTTAAGTATTAGAGTAGTCTAATCTTCTACTATCTTGTTACTTTACAGCTATATAGGCTCCCCTTTATTAAGAACGTCTTTTACTATTAAGGCTTTATATATAGTCCTAGGCACTAGGCTTAGTAGTACTAAGTATTTATATAGGGCGTCCCTACTACTATTAGTTATCCCCTACGGGAGGTAATGCCTAAAGTAGTAGTCTAAGTTAAAGCAAATCTTAAGTTTTCTAAAGCTAGGATAGGGCTTATACTTCTAAAGCTAAGGTATACCTAAGATAATTAGGGTAGTAGGTAAGAGTTTAGTAATAAAAAAGAGCATAGCTTTAGTATAAAGGTTAATTAATATTTAGGTGGTAAAGTAGTCCGTAATAAGTAAAGTTAGGATATTATCTATAAAGCGCAGTAGCCTAGGTACTAGCAGCTTCTTAATTATAATATTATACTTTCTTATAATAGACTCTGCGTTAGTAAATGCTATTATAGTACTACCGGAGTCTACTAGGCTTACTATATTAATATAAACTTAGGGGTATAGGTTATGTAATAAAAAGAGTTAGGTTTAAATAAGGATTAATTTCTTATTACTATTTACTAATCTAAGATTAAGTAGTAGCTTACTAATAGAAAGGACTAATTAATCTAGTAATAGGGACCTAATCTTTTTGTTTTCCTCCTTATATAGTTTAAACCCTTAAACGCGACTTAGTTTAAAAGTTTACCTTTTAATAACTAGGGTATAAGGCTATTTTAGTAGGGCGGTCTAGTATCTATCTAGCTAGCGGTATTAGTCTTAGTCTTAGTTAGGGTATAAAAAGATAATACCTTACTAATAATATAGCCGTATTTATATTTGCTAGCGCGGAGTCACTAATACTAGGCGTTATTAATAGGTTAGGCTCCTATATAGGGCATTATTTAAAGTAACTAAGCCGTAAAGTTAAAAGGGGGGGGGGGGGGTTATCCGCCGTAGCTATAATAGGCTCCACGGTCGCGGTGTCTATAATAGACTCTATAATTGCCGCGTCTGTAGTTATTAGTTTATATTATTTAATAGGGTGGTATTAGAACTAGATTTACTATCTTAACAGGGTTATAGGCGTCCTTTTAATAGCTAAGTAGGCTATAGGTAAGGTACAGTTTATTATTAACGCGGCGCTTATACTCCGTATTTAAGATTTTATTAAGGTCTATAGGTTCTCTAGTTATTATTAGGGTTAGGGTTAATATAGGGGCAGGGGCTTAGGCAGGTAGGCGGTAGTTAGCGTTCTTCTTAAGGTTAGCTTAGTATATATAGTTTACGAGGTTCTTAGCAAATATATTTAACGTAGTTTATAAGCGAGCTAGCAATATAAGTAAGCTAGCAACCCCACCAACTTTTTACAACGCGTTACCTTTCTGCTACTATAGGCCTACTAGCTACTACTTAATTGCCTTATAACGAAGTAAGTATTAACCTTACTATCTAAGCTATTAATTAAGAGCAGATCTAATGTAAATACCACGCTGCCTTAGTATATAACGTCCCCCGATTGACGCTCCACAGCTAACGCGCCAGAATTGCTGCACGACGCGATTATAAGCCTAAGTCGAAGAAGCTTATAAAGCTAAAAGAGGAGGTAATTGTAAGGCACATACTAGAGCTAAATTCGCGAGGATTTGCGCCTATACTAGACGCTATACAAGGTATAGCAGATAAGCTGCTTACTAAGCGCAGCACTAGCCACGTTGGTAAGCAGTGGCCTAGGAACTTTATTAATTAAATAGACAGCCTTATAACGCAATTTAACCAACTATATAATTGATAGTAAGCTCTATATAAGGATCCTAAGGTTATTAGGCCCTAGTTTAAGCTTATAACGCGCACTAAGGCTATATATAGTATCTGCGATAAGGATATATACAACTTTAATAAGAGTGGCTTTATAATAGGTAAGATATTATTACAGCTAGTTATTACTAGCTTAGAGCGATATAGTAGGCTAAAGGGGATTTAGCTAAGTAATTGCGAGTGGGTTATAGTAATCCAGGGAATTAATACTACTAGGTAGGCAATCCTGCCCTTTATTATCTTTGTAGGTAAATACTACCTCTCTACCTAGTATTAGGAGAATATACTACGCGACTAGGTTATCGCTATAAGCAAAAACAGCTAGACTACTAATGAGCTTAGAGTTAACTAGCTAAAGCACTTTATTGCGCATATAAAGGATTATAGAGTAGGCACGTGGCAGCTACTTATTATTAACGGCCATAAGAGCTATAACTTGTTTAAATTCTAGGAGCTCTATAAGGAGAATAAAATCTATACTCTTTATATGCCGCCTTATTTATTACACCTCTTATAGCCACTTAATATTGGCTACTTCTTGCCATTAAAGCGCACGTATGGAGCTTAGATTAGCAGCTTAATCTATAGTAGCATTAACTATATTATAAAGCTTAAATTCCTACTAGCCTTTTACGCAGCCTATTAACAGTTAATTATAAAGGATAATATTTATATAAGCTTTAGAGGTGCTAGCCTAGTCCTATATAATCTAGATATAGGCTTTATACGCCGCCACTACTAGCTATACTAGATGTTACGGCTTATATAAATACCTCTAAACCGAAGCTTGTAGAATGCTATATTACGAAGATACTAAGCTAAAGAGAAGGAAAAGGGGTTGCTAGGACCGATATAAACAAATATATAGGGTGAGCCGCTAAGGCGCTAGCTTTGGGCGGGCTAATTATAGGTTAGCAGAATATGGTAGAATTTGGTAGGTAATGTGCGATAGCGCCGTTACATTACCCCCCTCTTTAAAAGAAAAGCCTGCCTTTAGGCTTAATTAGAAATAGGGTAGCACTAGGCTTATAAACGTAGGATTATAAAATATAAGATAAGGAGATAAAGGAGATATAAGTACGTCCAGACTAAGTATAAAGGGCGATTGTGGGTTAAGTGGAAGTACTAGGCTAAAAAGAGTAGCCGCTAAAAGTCTTGGTATAGATCTGACTAATTAGATAACTTTGACCGGCGGTTAAAGTTCCTTAATATCTGAAATTTTACGGTACTGGCAGAAAACGGTAGAATATGGTAGAATTTGGTAGATAGCTGTATTAGGGCTTTGGGGCGTTTTTGTCCCTATATTCTTCCGGTAACTTATTGTCTTTATTATGCTAGTATTCTATCTATTTATCTAGGTACTTTAGGGGTTTAGGCGTATTAGGGTATTAGTTATAGAATTCTTTAAGCTTCTAGGGGCAGCCTATGAAGTTCTATATAGGGTACTAGGTTAGGTTAGGATTGTAGCCCTTCTATTAGATATGGTATTTTAGCGCTCCCCGTACTATCTTGTAGGCTAGTATTTTATTAACCTCCTATTTATTGTTACCGTTTACTTAAACTAGTAGGGAAGGCTTGTTTTTTTATTTAGGTAATAGGTTATTTATAGCTTTCCGTAGCTTATCTGGCGAGAAGGGTAAACCCTAATTGAATTTGGGAGCTTTATCTTGTATAAGTTGCCTATCTTCTTAAAAACCTTATACAGTCCTGCTATTTAGTAGTCTAGCTTATAGCTAGGTTGTTTAGTCTTCTAATTCTTTATTATAACCTATACTATATTGCTAAGGGTAAAATTAGGCTCTTAATAGTGTTTGTTTGCCTGCTGTTTTATTAACCTTTAAGCTTTTTTTAGGTTCATATAGGCTATTGTTTAGGCTTCCTCTAATTGTTTAGCGTACTGTTAGGCCTTAGTATAGGATAGCTTCTCTTATATAGTTTGGGGTTTTTCTAGCCTTTTCTAGTTAAAGCTTGTGCGGGGTAAGTATCCCATTTTTAGCTAAATCAGGGCAAACCCTGTGGAGTTGTAGGGTAGGGTTGCTTGCGCGTAGTCTATTAAGGGTAGTAGTTTAAACTAGTTGTTCTGGAAATAGTTAATAAAGGGCCTAAGCCTCTAGTCTAGGTACTAATTTATAATCTTTATTTAACCGTTTGTCTAGGAGTAATAAGCTATAGAAAGCTTTAGCTTAATGCCTAGAATCCGGGTAAACTTATTCTAGAAGGCCGATATAAACTATGGCCTATAATTAGACATAATAGTATCTAGTAGTTTATAGATTTAGTAGACGTAATAGATATATAGCCGGGCTGCCTCTTTAGTATTAATGTTTTTATGATAGGGAATTGAGAATGGGCGTTTACTAAAGCGGTCAACTATAACTATAACTATATTATATCCGTTACGGTCCCTAGGTAGTTTATGGAAGTCTATAAAGATATACTACTAAGGGCGCTCTAGTATTAGGAGTGGCTTAAGTAGTCCTAGGGTCTTATTTTGTGGGATTGTAGCTCTCTAGCAGTCTTCGCAGTTCTATATATATTAGTTAATATCCGCAACTATTCTTAGCTAGTAATAGTAGTAGTTAATAATTTTACGGGTCTTGTTCTTGCTAGGGTATACTATAGAGACTTAGTAATAAGCTTTACGGATTAGTTTAGTCCGTAGAATGTTAATGTTAGGGACTATAAGGCGCTTTTAGTATAGGAGTAATCCTTCCTTTATTTTAAAATTGGGGTCTCCTTTTATAGCTTATTCGCGGAGGGCCCTTAGGGTATTAGCTATACGGTTTATAGTTAGGAGGCGGTTAATTAGCCTTATTAGCTTATTTAAGGACTTCTCTATTAGTACTAGCTTGTTTTACTAGGAGTCTAGCTTTTTAAGGATCTTTAGGTCGAGCTGTTCTAAATAGAGGAGGGCGCGCGTCCAATATTGGGTCTTTAGCTTATCCTAGCATCGGGAAAATATGGTACCCTTTCAATGGCCTCAATGGCTGGTGGTTGACGCAATTGGCGCGCAGTTGAGGTCATTTGGCAACTCGA
>Ga0307515_10010743_pt1 | contig 17485 bp, 9 predicted proteins | sample 17_EM_MG_FD_194513 | JGI IMG/M metagenome (GOLD analysis project Ga0307515, IMG submission 194513) | Populus trichocarpa ectomycorrhiza microbial communities from riparian zone in the Pacific Northwest, United States - 17_EM | ecosystem: Host-associated > Plants > Roots > Unclassified | place...
GATGGTGGTAAAAAGGGGGATAATTTGAGATTGTTTCCACCAGCAGATCGTCAAACGCAAGAGATGCATTTGCAGACAATGATGCAAGAGATAGCAGCTTCATTGTTGATGGAATTTGAGAAGTATGTTTTTCAAGCAGAATCTTCTGGAACTATACTCAAGACGCCTTTGGATTCGCAAGCTAGTTTAAGCTCAGAGGAGGTTTAATTTTAGGTGTCCTAAGGATTTTGAATCCGGAATTTTTGTATCGAAAGTTTTAAGTTTGCAATGGGATGCCATGTATTTGTACCTTGTAGGTTGATGGTTTTGGTTCCTGTCAAAATTTCAGGTGATCAAGGCAAAAAAGCGAAGGCTTGGTCGTGTGCAAAAGACTATAGGGGATTATTGTTTATTGGCAGGATCACCTGTTGATGCCAATGCTCACTATTCTACTGCATTGGAACTAGCCAGACTGACTACGGATTACTTCTGGTATGCTGGAGCATTGGAGGGTAGCATTTGTGCCTTACTGGTGTGTGCATCTTTTGAATTAAATGATAAAATGACTTTCATGTCAAATGCATCCTTTTGTTGGTCTATGAATATGGTCATGTTGCCCATATGTCTAATGTCTTTGGCTTGCCATGCAGTTATGCAATTACTTATCTTCCCTTTTTTCTTGTTATCAGATAGACCCGATAAGCCAAATCAATCCAGCTTTAGAGGATGAAGTTAGGTACCGGTACAACAGTGTGATATTGCATTACAAGAAGTCATTTATACAAGAGAGTGCCCAGAGGTAATTCTCTCTCATTTTTGTTGTTGGATTATCTTTTTAAATCTCCTTTTTCTGAATCGACGTGAAATAGTTCTTCAAAAATCAAAATTGTTGGTTTGGTATGCTCGTAAGTGAAACTCTGAGTTTCTCACAATAGCATACATGTTTTTTCAATCTCTCTAATCTTGTTCTATGAATCACATGTATAAAATATAAATTTCTAGGCGTGCTTCCCTAATAACTGCAATTATATTATATTTATCCATATATTAGTAGGTTTATTTTCACTCTTTAATTAATCATATTAAGTGCAAATTTCTCGTAATATTTTGGATGCAGGGTTTCACCTTTAAGCTTTGAACTTGAAGCAAATTTGAAATTGGCAAGATATCTTTGCAGGTAAATATTTTTTTCTCAACTTTATTACATTGTAAGAAGATATGCACAAGAGAGATCTTAAAATAAGACGCTGAAGCTTCTGTTTCTTGAAAGCAATTTTGTAGTAATGGTACTTGTTTTTGCAGAAGAGAACTGGCTAAGGAAGCAGTAGAGTTATTGACAAGTGCTGCAGATGGTGCAAAATCTTTGATCGATGCCACTGATAGACTCATATTATATGTTGAAATAGCTCGTTTATTTGGAACTCTTGGTTACCAGAGGAAAGCTGCCTTTTTTTCTAGGCAGGTCGCTCAGTTGTATCTGCAACAAGACAACAAATTGGCTGCTATTAGTGCTTTGCAAGTTTTGGCATTGACCACCAAAGCATATTGTGTTCAGAGCAGAGCATCAATCTCTGATAATTCTCATATCAACGTGAGTATACAAGCCATGTGAAAAATTGAAACCATGCATGTATTGGTTGCTGGGCTGTTTGTACTGTTTGCTGGCTGTAGGGTGTAGTCTTGTATTGTGGTTTCCTCTGGGTTAACTACATTATTTCCCCAAACTAATCTATCTAGTTCTGCATAGAAACATTTGGAAGCACTCTCAATTTATAGGAAGAAAAAGGCTGCATAATAAGTACATAAAGTCCTCATATAACGTGATTTGCTAGTTAAGTCGTTTAGCATTGTCTCAAGAGGATCAGGATCAAATCTGGCTGAAAAAGAGGAAAGAAGAATTAAACTTGTCATATAGCCCAAACAATGGGTGAAAGAAATGTGATTTAGTGTATCTTGCATCCTTTAAACTTTTTAACTTTCATTGATTTTTTCTTTTTGATAGGAGGTTGGATCAAGTCATGCTGATAGTGGGAAAATGCATCACCAGTCAGTAGTTTCTTTATTTGAGTCTCAATGGAGCACGCTCCAAATGGTTGTGCTGAGGGAGATACTGCTATCTGCTGTTCGTGCAGGAGATCCTCTTGCTGCTTGGAGTGCTGCTGCTCGGCTTCTAAGATCATATTACCCTCTAATCACACCTGTTGGACAAAATGGCCTTGCTCGTGCACTTGCTAATTCATCTGAGAGGTTGCCTTATGGGACTCGATCCAGTGATCCTGCCTTACCTTTTGTAAGGTGTTTAGCTTCATCCTTGGAATCTTAGCCATCTTTCCTTACCAAGCAGCTTAGTGGTAAATGTATTATGGGTCCTTTCATTTTTTGTCCATTGTTGTTTGGGTGTTCGAAGAATATGTCTAAGAACTTATAGCAGATGGTCCTGTATTTACTGAATTGGTCAACAAAAGGCTGCTTTTGGAGTCTCATTTTTTCTTTTCACGTCAGTTTTAGAAGTTGGTAATCATTGTTCAATTGATCTGTTTATTTATTTCAGGCTGTATTCTTTTCCTCTACATTCCTCTCAAATGGACATTGTTAAACGCAATCCAGCAAGAGAAGATTGGTGGGCTGGATCTGCTCCTTCAGGGCCTTTTATTTATACACCATTTAGCAAAGGGGAACCAAATGATAGCAGCAAGAAGGAGCTGATTTGGATTGTTGGAGAACCAGTCCAGATTTTAGTGGAGTTGGCAAACCCATGTGGCTTTAATTTAAAGGTTGATAGTATATACTTATCAGTGCATTCAGGAAATTTGGATCCTTTTCCCATCAGTGTAGATCTCCCTCCTAATTCATCGAAGGTGATCACCTTATCTGGAATCCCAACTTCATTGGGGCTAGTGATGATTCCAGGGTGCATTGTTCATTGTTTTGGTGTTATTACTGAACACCTCTTCAGGGATGTAGATAATTTGCTCCATGGTGCAGCAGAAGGACTTGTGCTTTCTGACCCATTCAGATCTTGTGGTTCTCTAAGGTTGAAAAATGTACCTGTCCCAAATATTTCTGTTGTACCACCACTGCCTTTGCTAGTTTCACATTTTGTAGGGGGTGATGGTGCCATAATTTTATATGAAGGTGAGATACGTGACATCTATATTAGTCTGGCTAATGCAGGCACTGTTCCAGTTGAACAGGCACATATTTCACTCTCAGGAAAAAACCAAGATTCTGTTCTCTCAATTCCATATGAAACTCTAAATTCTGTTCTTCCTTTAAAACCTGGTGCCGAGGTGATCCTACCTGTGACCTTGAAGGCCTGGAAGCTCGGGTTAGTGGACCTTGATAATGCTTCTGGAAGCATGGGAAGGCAGTTGAAGGACAGTAGTAGCCCCTCGCTGCTGATTCATTATGCGGGTAATTTTCATTACGTGCATCCCCCCCAGCTTTTGATATTTAATTCTGCAGACTTAGAACAAAAGGGGAAAGCCATTGGCTAACAGAAACTCTTTTTGTTTATCTATTTTTTGTTCTAGCCATATTATCTTACGTGAAATAATCCTGTGGGTTCTCCCCTTCTAAGATTTATTATATCATAAAACTATAGTTTAGGCCTGCAGTAGGTTAAAGCTTATGCTTTTTCTTTGTTAGGTTGTTTTTAGACTATTCAAGGAATGTGGCAGTCAGGTGTCTTTAGCCCATGCCTTTTCTGTTTGTGAATTATTTAAACATATGAAATAATTGTTATCTGAGTTTTAGCTCGTTGGTAGTCATTGCCACTTAAGTTAAGAGTCCAGCCTGTTTCAATTCACTCTTAATCTTTGAAATTAAAAAAAAGAAAGGACTTAGAGTTTTCAGTCAGTTGAACCCTTGATTTGGCTCCTATATTTTTTATTATCAGTTTGAGTCTGGCCTGAGTTCTTGATGGTCTTGTCTAGCCATCCTTCACTTTCACAGCATTTGAATCTGCACTTGATATATGTCTATTGTTGAGAATTGACTTTGTTATTATTTTTTATATTTGTTCTACTGATAGTTTGAAAATCTCCTTTTGAAACTCTTTATTTCCATGTTCCCCTAGCATTAGTATTCTGAACGTCACAGCAGCATTTGAGTTAAAAAATTCTATTTTCTTTGCTCAGGGCCGTTAACAGATTGTGAAGATCCTCCAAAAGGATCTGCTGTGCCTCCTGGTAGACGCTTGGTTGTCCCATTGAACATATGTGTTTTGCAAGGTTTGTCTTTTGTAAAGGCTCGTTTGCTGTCGATGGAAATTCCTGCTCATGTTGGTGAAAATCTTCCAAAACCAGTTTATGTGGAGAATAGTGCTAGTAAAGAAGCTAATGTTTCTGAAACAAAGATGGATGGATTGGTAAAGATTGATCCTTTCAGGGGAAGTTGGGGACTGCGATTTCTGGAACTAGAATTGTCTAATCCAACTGATGTTGTGTTTGAAATCAGTGTCTCTGTCCAGGTGGATAGCACTGATGACAAGCTTACTGTTGGTCAAGATGCTACTGTATATGGTTATCCAAAAACAAGAATCGATAGGGATTTCTCTGCTAGGGTATTAATACCACTGGAGCATTTTAAATTACCTATCCTTGATGGTTCTTTTTTCATGAAGGATTTTAAGCCTGATGAGGCTGCTGGCAGCAGAAATTCAAGCTTTTCAGAAAAGAGTGCCAAGGCTGAACTAAAAGCTTCTATTAATAATCTGATATCCAGGATAAAGGTCCGATGGCAATCAGGCCGGAACAGCTCTGGAGAATTAAATACCAAGGATGCCATACAGTCTGCGCTTAAGACATCTGCTATGGACGTGCTGCTACCAGATCCATTGACATTTGGCTTCAGGCTTGTTAGAAACAATCTCTCACAAGAATCCAATGACTCTAGGCCTAAAGGTTCTGTTTTGGCACATGACATGACTCCCATGGAAGTTCTGGTTCGCAATAACACCAAGGAAATGATCAGGATGAGTCTTAGTATTACATGCAGGGATGTGGCTGGAGAGAATTGCGTTGAGGATACCAAGGCTACTGTCTTGTGGTCTGGTAAGATTTTCTTGTGTTGATGGATGTTATTTTTCATTTTATTTCTGCTGATTTCCACTACTCGCAATTTTCATGTAGCATCCATTTGTTTCGCTCATAAAATATCCTTTTGCATTCAAAGAGTTCAGTTCTGCCCACCTTCTCCACTTCATTTTGATTTTCTTGGTAATTAGCATAATCTGTGTTTGGCCTCCCATCATTACTTGCTCAGGTGGAGAACAAACTCTTCATATTACTAATACCATGACAAATATAATCGATGACTTCGTGCTTGCTGTGGTTTTTTGGTAGGTGTTCTGAATGGAATAACCATAGAGGCTCCTCCCCTTAAAGAATCTAAGCATTCTTTCTCTTTGTATTTCCTTGTACCTGGGGAGTACACTCTAGTAGCTGCTGCTGTGGTTGAAGATGCTAATGACATCCTCAGGGCTCGTGCGAAAACCAATTCACCTGATGAACCAATATTCTGTCGCGGCCCCCCATTCCGTGTCCGTGTCATTGGGACGGCATGACCATTATGCCTTGACCATAATGATGAATGAACTTATGCTGGATTGTACAGCCAAGGAGAGTGCTGCTCGACAGTAAAATGCAGAGGGTTTGGTAGCATCACTGCGATTTACAGTCTATTCAAATCTTGTTGTTCTATCCTAATTCATATCTTAGTCAATTTGATTAGTGTGTATTTGTCATTTGTATGTGCTTGTAAATCCGCCGTTCAATCATACCACGAAATGGTACTCTCTATAAAAGATGATTGGTTCCGTTTATTTCGGCTATGCGATCTGTCTTAACACCATGGTTATCGAACTTGCTCGGCTTGATGAGATTGATTGAGTAAGACTTGAGCCGGGTTTGTTTTTGAACCACTTGAGGAGATGATATGGTTGTAATTTGGGTGACTTTACGAGTCTACCTGCAGGTGAAACGGGAATGATTTTTTTTTTTTTTTTAAAGAAGTTTTTGGTTTTTTTTTTAATAAAAAAAACAAAAATTGTCTAAAATAACTTTTTTTACTAAAAGTTGCTTAAAATTAGGTAAGCCAAGCCTCAACTAGCCCAATCAAAACTGTGGGCCTACTTGAGCTTCGGAGCAGGTTAGGATTTTCGAACTCAAAGGCTGGTTGAATTGGGTCTTTCAGCGTGGGGAGCCTGTATTCACTCGTTTTGGCTGGAATTTTAAGAGAATCTTGGGCCGGCTTTAAAGCTGTAGGAAATGTGCTCGGCTAATCAGCTGCTTGCTTAATAAGGATCTCAGCATCTTCGCTCTGCCATTATTTGTAACACAATTCACACAACTATACGTGGCAATGGACATTGAAGCCTCGAGTGCTGGTTAGGGTTGTTTTTGGGATTATCCAACCTTTAAAATACAATTACACAACCCTAGAAAACATTAAGCAACGCCTCATTTGGGCTATAAACTGTGGAATATACCGAATAACCTTCATTAAATAATATTTTTATTCGATTTTAATTTTAATTTAAAATTTAAATAATATCTTGATTAAAAAATACTTAATTTAATTAATAATTTCTCACGGTTCCGGTATCATTAATTTATTAAATTTTAATTAAATAATATATTATTTTTTAAATCACACCTCCTTTATGTATTTCCTTTTTCAATTTATTTATGGGATTTCTTGTTAAATTAGTATTGGAACCTCAACTTGGATTAAAAATGAAGGATGGAAATCAAACCTCCAGCAATTGGTTGCTAGAAGGATGGCCGATTGAAAGTTGGCCCCCTTCCTTCAAGTCTCTCTATCAGAGACCATTCAACCTTGTGTTGTTTGTACATGAATGAACATATTTAACCTTAAGTTTCATGACTGTGAATGCTCGACGGCAATGGCTGATGTGATTAGTTGGATGATTGGTCTTCGTCATCATTCTTATTCTCAAGTGCCAAGTTTTTCCCTTGAGATCCATTGGACCTGGAAATGGAGCCTATCAATTGGATAAGGAAAATTACATTATAACTACACCAACTTTTGATGTTTTTTCAATTGAGTACATTAACTTTGCTTTTTCGTCACAAACTCTTACAAAACAGCCAATTAAGTGTTTTTCGTCAGACTTCTATCAATTGCTCTGTTATCTGATGACATGCCCTTTGCTTTTTCATTCTTAGAGGGAGCTTTCCTCCCGAATTACTGTCATTTTCTACTTTTATATAGTAAAAACCCAAATTGTGGCTATATTCAAGGGGTAATAATGACAAAAAAATTTAGAAGGGGGAGTTCTCTCCAAGAATGAGAAGGCAAGATCATGATTTTGTAATCTAAGGTGAATGGCATGTCATCAAGCAATGGAGTAATTGATAGAAGTTGGAGGAGAAATACTTGATTGGCTGTTTTAAAGAAGTTGGTGTGCTCAAACGAAAAGAAATAAGATTTATGTACTTAATTGAGAAAATGTTAAAAATTGGTGTATTTATAGTGTAATAATCCCTCCTCAATTGGATAACTAGGCACTAGCAAGAACAAGCCATGACAAATTGAGAAAAGTCTTCAAGGCCATGTTTTTGAGTGGGAAGAGAAGAAGGGAACAATGGGAAATAAAATGAAGGTGGAGAAGCAATAAATTTTGAAGGAATATTGGATTGAAGAGTTGTTTTCATTAACCTAATATTCCCCATAATAAATACTATATAATAGTAGTGTTGCAAGGGTTGGAATTTTCTTGAAATGCAATTCCCACATTCTTTAGGTTGCCTTCTCCATATTCATTTTCAAGAAAGATCATATTTATCACTCACTAATTGGTAAGTGGTAATTGAGAATTGACCTTATTCCAATTTCCAACTACTCTCCTAGCCCTACCCCACACCAAGACCCTTGTATTGCCTTGAAGCAACAATCAACAATTTCACCTCAAAAAAAAATAAAAAAATAGACCAAGATGTTGGATAAAAGATCATCATTAACTTGGCTATAAATCACTAACATCATGAATAGAGTTCATCAAAATTTAAGAAAAAACATAGATGTTAGAAAATATTGATTATCTATTTGAAACCATATGGTGTTTCTTGCTAGTCATGCTAGTCCTATTTTGTCTAACACCATTCATATTTGGTCCTCAGTGTTCCAAGCATCCAAACTTGTCACTCCAAAATGCGAAATTTCTTCAAGTGCTATCCATCATTGCTCCATTTTTATTTTTTTTGTGTACAGAACTTGTCAACAATGCTCATGACATCCTCTCTTTCTCCCAATTGTAGGTGTGCGCAATCAACATCATGCAATAGTATTTGTCTGTGTGATCAGTTCGTGATCAGTTCCCCAATTTCTTCCTAGCAAGCAAATGGTACGACACCACAAAGAGAGACTAAAAAAAACATATCATCATGCCCAAAATAACATGTCCTTTGATCCCCTTTTCCTCATCCATCATGTCACTACATTTGCCGGTGGGACAATTGGTGCCTTTAGCTGTTCTGATTGTTGTTCCAAACTCGTTACAGTATATATGGTGGCGACTGCGGGTCTGGCCACACGCCATGAACAGGGCCCCTGTAACTATAGGCCAGAACACGTAAACATCATGAATGAAAAGATGTGATACACGGGAGACGAACAAGTATATATGAGTTAAGATCTCGCCTACTCTTAGAATATTTATGTTTGTTCACGCGGTTCAACTGTTGTTAACTCATAAGAACATAAAAAAATAATTATTTTTTTTAATCAAATATGATCTGAAACATGAAATTACTGCGTGGACAAATGGGCACTCGCTATAATTCAGATTTATCTCGATTAATTATCCATTACTAATTTTCATCCCAGAACAAGTATATTATCGAATGGGGTTTAATTAAAGATTGCAAACATTTCTTGCATATTTTATGTTTTGGAATGCAGTTGAGAACTGGGCGATAAGTTTGAGGCAAAATGGAGGTTTCCTCCAAGATAATTAAGAGAAGATAGCCATGCAAGGCGTATCGGGCAGAAAAAGATCTAATATAATTGTAACAGTGAGATAAACTTCACAGAAGAGGTGAAGAGGGCAGGTGGGCGAGTGGTCCATGAAGGAGGAGTAGTGTTTTGGAAGTGCTGTTGTGGTCCATGGAGAAAGCCTAATTTAAGGGAGAGAACATGGAAGTGGGAAAATGCCAAAGAGTGGGCTACCCTAAAATGGCACCATGGGACGAGCTTGAGCACATTCCTCATGCTTTCAAAAGGTTGAAGAGAACCCAAAAGTTGGACTCGTAACAATGAACCCTAATGACGTGATGTCTTCCTCTCAAATCTTTTCACTTGTTCAAGGATAAGAGCATCTTGTTGAAGTATTTATGGAAGAAAACTTGATGATCAAAGATTGATGGATCACTATCTAGTAATAGTGCATCATTTAGCATTTCTTTTGGGAGTCCCTTTTTGCCAAATTCCCACTCCATAATTGTCCTTAGTTGATGCCATTTTTCTCCTTGATTTTGCACTATCAATCTCAACCGACAGGTGCTCCTCCAGATCAATACAAAATAGAAGTCTTCAGCAAGGAACACAAAGATGTTTCATCATATTATGGATAAGGCAATCACATCCTCGGTGGTGGGTGTAATATAGCATCCACTGTCACGCGTAACGGAATTAGGCACTTCCATGCCCATGAATTGGACAGATTTTTTGTGTTTTTAGCTCCGGTGGTTGATTTAATACCATGATTAAGAAGGTTTGTTTGTTGTATTTATTCTCCTTAATGTATCAGATTAATATAAATAAATAAAAATATTTAATCATGAAAAAGAAGAGTCAGCTTCACACAATGAAAGTTCGTGACTGCTACTGAATTTCTACTTTCCATACTATTCTTCTTAAAGGGTTGAAAGGGCCATGTTTGGTTTGGTCAATCATGGCCCCCCTCCTGATCAGTGCATGAAATTAATTTGCTTGTTAATTTCAAGAATTCCTCTTTCTTACTCAAACTGTCAAGTATTCACTGGCTACCGGATTCCGATCAAATCCTCTCAATCCCTCCCATCTTTTTTTCTCTACCAACTTAGGAAAAATGTTCAAGGGTTTTTCCATCTTTTTTTCTCTCCAAAAAATCATACCATTTAAAGGACAAAATCAGAGATTTTTTTTTATATATAAAAAAAAAAACTAGAAGGGTATTTTACAACTTAGTAGAATTTTGATAAAAACGCGACCACTTTTAGCCCAATTCTGCTCCCCGCAATTGCAAGACAGACACTCTTATCACCAAGACTAGTAGGTAGGCATCATTCACAATTGTGGGCATCTTCAACAATGTTTATGGCATCCATCCATCCATCCATCATCCAATGCTGCTGTTGGTACTTTCATTTTCACACAAAGTAGTCAAACTCTCCAGTTATGTACTGATATGATGAAATTGGAATCCACAAACGTTTCACATCTTCAATGATAGTCCTTTTCTTCTAACTTGCTGCTGCCTCCTTGGACCTTTTCTCTATACTCTTCCAAAAAGAATCCTGCCCCACTCCCCCCACAACCTTCAAATCCTGCCACGTGGAAATCACTCTCTACAAGCCAGAGTTCTCTCCTGGGTGGTGGACTGTTCATATTCTTTCATAGATTTTGTGTTCCTCAACCTCCAATTATTAATATCTATTCAGAGGAAAAAAAGACTTCAGAAATCTTAAAAATAACCTCTGAAAAACCTGGTTTATCGTCCTCGATTGCTGGGAATGTTATTATCCCTTGCAATTCTTATGTATCCAAGCCCTCGTAGCGTTGACGGAATTATCTTTCTTGTGGTTTGCATTTGGAATCTATGATCTTGGTGTGTCTAGTAAGCCAAAACTCTCGAGCATTTTAATAAGGTCATTGGGACGTTGTGATTCAACTCCTCAATTATTTCTTTAAGGGATTCAAAATCTTAATTAAAAGTTTACGAAAGTGACAACAAAAGAACAAGTCTATCGATCTACAAGTGGTTCATTTTTATTTATTTATTTATTTTATGGATTCATGCGTTGCAATAAAAAGCACCTTTCTTTTCAAATCTCTCTTCATAATCTACACAATCATGATTCATGATGTCTCGGATTATTTTTATATATCAAGTTTAAGTTTATTTTTTTATTATCATGCTTCAGATAATAAATCGGATTGGAGTTGTCTCAGTCATTGATCCAGGTTAGATTTAAAACTAAATCGGATTGGAGTTGTCCCAGTCATTTAATAAGTTAATTGACAAATTTAAATGATATTATTTAAAGACTTTGCATTAAGATTTAATGATATCACTTGTGATACCGTGTGGAAGCTGTCGTTTACATGTTAATGCTGTTCTCCTTGTACAAGGTAGGTATACAAAGGCTCATGAAAGACAAGAGTTGAGAAAAAGAGAAAAAAAAGAAGGAAAACTTAATAAATAAATAAATAAAAAATAAAAGAGGTACATGAGCATCAATGCTTCCACAAAGGAGTACAACTTTGGCAAGCACACATGAAATAGGACCAATCTTTTAGTATGATGGCAATTGCATCATGGAAGAAAGCAATCTTCATGTCACCTAATGTCTTTTGTGGGTGAAATGATCACTACTTTCCCACAAATCCTATGTAAACACTTGTTGGACTATATGGAGTCGCCACCTATCAAATTCAAAGACAAAGACGAAGACAAAGACATCGACAAAGCTTACATAAGATCTTTTCCACCTCCACAATCTTAATATTTTCTATCTAGGAATTGGTCCCACCAAATTAGTAAAAAAATATATGATCAACCCACCTAATTACTCTATCATATTATATAATTAATCAAGCTACTACATGCAACCACTTTAGATTTTATCTGTCCACACTTGAGCTATGATATACTAGCCGCTACGTTTAGGATACATGCCCATGAGATAGCTAGATTTACATGTACTTTTATATGGTTGGTTGGGTTTATTTCATATTTTACTCCTTGAGAAATGGGTTTTTTTTTTATTTTAAAAAAAGGTTTCGTTGGTTTATCAATAGAGTTTTTGCATCTACCTTTATTAATAAAACTAGTGAAAGATGCTTTTATATTTTTTAAATTTCAATCCTTTTAAAAATATAGGTAGTTTATTAATTAACTTTATAGAAAAAATTTACATCAAACATTTTGAAAAATGTATACGTAATTTGATCTTAAAAGAAAATTCACTATATGTGTGTACGCATGTATATAATAAATGTGGAATTCAATTAAAAAAAACATAAAATTACAAAGAAAAATATTACTATAATTTTTTAAATTGGTTTAAAAATTGACCGAATCAACTCAATTTAATAAAAACAAATTTAGGTCAATTTTAAAAATTATTTTTCTTTTATTTTTATCAAAAATAATATTTTTTTATTTAAAAAAATTATTAAGATTAACTTCATAAACTCAGAATCTCATAAAAAAATTTTTGGTAACTATACCTAAAATTTGAATAAGCAATAATTTATAACGGGGATGGATGAATATCAACCCAAAATATCTGACGGTTAAAAAAAATAACTCAGAAAGTTTAATGTTGTTATTAAGATAGCTTAATTTATTTGTTAGTGTATACAAAAGCGTGTGAAATTGGGACACCGTGGGTGTTGCTCTTCATTGCCTCTTGAAAAACGTGTGGACCCCTACAACCGTCCAAAAGGATGGAGATAATTTGTATATACGGCTGTGATTGATCGACGGTGACAGCACCCCCAAATTGCACGCTGTGCGACTCAAGTAGCGGGCACCCCACGAAACCAGGACCGCGTCTTGCTTAATTTTTCCAGTTATTATTTTATTATTACATATTTTAGGTTTCGAGTCAAACACGTGTCCACTAGCTAACTATTCTCAAACTGTGGATATTTTTAATTAAATGATAGGAGGTTCTCTCTCACCTTCACCTTCGAGCACGTGGCATGCACCCTTTAACGAGCCTGTCTTCTACTCTTTACGTCACCGTTTGGAACGGGCTATATCAAGTTGTGCCACCCGCTGGTATTTAAATCAAAGTTATTAAGGAGCAGTCTAGGACTGGTTTTGAAACGATACTTTTAAATTTTTGATTTTTTTATTTAAAATTAATTTTTTATATTTTTTAATTATTTTTAGATGTTAATGTTAAAAAATATATATATTATTTTAATATATTTAAAAAAAACCATTTTAAAAAACAATTGCTACTACTCTCTAAATTTGATTAAATTGGTGGGTCATTGCTTGTTGTAAAAAAATAGAGTTTATTATTTTTAAAATTTAATTAATCAAAATGCTTGTACAATGTCTTGCATGGAAATTTATTGTTCACAATAGATTCATTGCTTATTTGGAGTAGCGTACTCTATTATTCTTTAAAATATTAAGAAACATAATCAATTTTGAATGGACTAATTAAGGATTGTAAAAAAGCTTTTGAAGAGTTTAAGATTTATTTATTCTCCACTAAGATTCTATCTCAACCACAGGAGAATCAAACTTAATTCTTTATCTATGGGTGGCAAAGTAAATAATTAGTTCAATTATAGTAAAGGAGGATGAAGATGTATAACGACATGTGTATTATTTCTGAATATTTTATGAATATTTTTACAAGTATTTAAGTTTTTACATGCTCCTGAAATTCGTATATGAACATGTTGATTAACCACTATTTCAAATACTAAATAATCTATTATTTATTTATCTTGAATTTTAAGATATTATCAATTTGCATGAGTTTTTTCCCAGGAATAAGTTGGATCAATCATATAAAAAATTTTACAAGCTATATTCAACTTACCTATTTTTTAACTGGAATGAATAGGTAAACTCAATGTGTGGTTACGTGGTGCAGAGTGTTTTTGCAAGAGGATTTTTTAATTAATAATACATCAAAATAATTTTTTTTTATTTTTAACATCAACATATCTAAATTATAAAAAAAATTAAAATTCATTTTAATATTTTTTTCATATCAAAAATAATTTTAAAAACATTTTAAATAACATGTTGAACCACAATTAACAAGTGGAATATAAATCTTAGCTAACCTTAAAGTATATATATATAAAAAATCCCAATCCCAAATTGGTTGATTACACGAAGTGGGAAATGTATGTAGCCATTTTAGAATCTTCCATTAAAATCCCATCAGATTTCATCCAAGCTGAGATGAATTTGACCAAATTTGCTGTGGCAAATTCGGTTGTTGATGATGATTGATGAGTGTTTGTCACCTCCAATTTTACAACATAGGCACGTGAATGGGCTTTTTTAGAAGAATAAAAAGACAAGAAATAACACTATATGGAATTTAGTATTCACACGCATGGCAATAAACAGCGTCGGACAAAAGGAGATGAGAGCTTTTAACACCCAGCACATACTCTTTTTTCAGGACTGAAATTTTAAATATTTAGTTTTTAGTCCATGAAAATATATTTAGAGTATGAAAATTGGTCCAAGATATCGAATTATACAAAAAAAAAAAAAACATTAAAGTTGTATGCATTATATTTATATATAAAAAAATTATTCAAATGAATTGCTTATAAAAATTAAAGGATTAAAGTGTATGTTAATTTAGCCTTAATTTTAGCAGCAAAATCATTTCTTTTTGACATGTTTTTTATTTTAATCTTTTATCTTTGAGTCTTGTACTTTCTTAATAAATATATTTTAAGTGACTATTAATTTTGGTCTATAAAGATACAATAAAAAAAGCTAAAAAAAATCACTTTTGGCAATTCACTGTAATTTGTTTCTTGATGAACAATTACTGCAGAAAAATATCTTCCCATGAATTTTAAAGCATTACTTAATTAATTAATTAATACTTAATGTGTATAAAAGTGGAAGACAAGGATCGGATCGGAGAGATGGGGCTGCAAGCAAGTTAATTTATTAAAATTCTGACATCTGGAAGAAATTGTAAAGGTTGCAAACTGTGCCTTTCAAGCTTCTTATTGTCACTGTCTAGGGAAAGGATAATTGTGAGATAGAATATACCTCGTTCTTTTGATGCATACAAGAACAATGGAAGATGCCTCGTACCTGAATACTACAGCAATCCTGTAGGACAGGTCTTTATTTATTTAATTTTACTTTCATGTGTTATATAATGTATAGAAAATAAATTAATTGAAGATCCTGTCTCATAAAGTGCAGTACATTGACAGATTTTATTTGTAATTGTTTAAGATTAATGTCATTGATGTGTATATATTTCACAAAAGTATTCGTGCATACAAATATTAGATAAGGGTTTAATACAAGTGAATATAAAATAATATTTTTTAATATATTTTTTAAAAAAACATTAAAACATTGTTTTGAAAAGAAAATTAAACTGGGTTTTAATCAAATTAATTAGATCTAATTAAATTTTAATTTTTTATTTATTTTGAAACTTGATCTAGATCCGATCAAGTTCTGTATCTGTAGATCGGTAGATCATCGAGAGTTGATTTTTAATTAATATTAGCAATTATAATAGTAAAATCTCTTTTTTCTTCGATCATCCGTTCATTAAAAAGTACTGAAAAAAGTGGAAACTATGGGTACCAACATGATTGTTGGATCGGTTCTTGATGTGGGTGAACTAATCTATTTCCATTTGTGTTGAGATGTGAAGTGAAAACGATGATAAGCTCAAAGGGTGGAAAATCAACCAAGGTTTGATTATGTCTTTAGATTTCAAATTCAAATTTCATCACGCAAATACATCAATTCAATGAATTATATAGTTAAAAGTTTTAGATCCACGAGAAAAAAGTGAAAAGAATTTGCTTTTAAAAAATAGCCATATATACTTGAAAGTTTTTTTGTCTTTCATGTTGACTAATACTCCAAAGTTGAAACTAGCAATTTTCTTACTTTAAATTAATTACATGTAACTTTAAAGAGTGGACTTGGTGATCAAGGAGGTGTTTTCTTTGTTGAATTCCTGACAAGAATTTATTATCCATGTGAATATGAATATAATATTAGATTTACACGAAGATTAGATATTATTCAAAAACAATATTTGACTGTGATTACATACCAGCTGTTTTTTAATTGAAAATATATTAAAACTGTAAAAAATATTTTAAAAAATAAAAGTTAACTCGGTGAAGCAATAAAAGGAATAGAACAAGATAATCATGGAAACTTTTAGATATAAACATCAAAAGTCTTGAGCGTTACTGTTCATGGCCATTGCAATGGCACAGAGCATCTAATTTTGTAAAATTTCCGATGCTAGCAATGATAAGAAAAGCGAGCAGATATGGTAGGGCATGCAGCCATACACACACGCGTGCACAAACTCAACTGGAATAGTCAGCAACTCAGCATCAATGACAGGCAGAACGCCTAAATCAGCTGGAGCGATACAAGGCAAGTGAACAAATCACCATCAGTTCTACCTTTACAGATGACTTCTTCGATGGCACACCAAGTTTTACACTCTGTTGAACGAGAAAATCATGCCCTCGTGAGGCTTGAGAAAGCTGCCTTTTTGAATTAATGTTTATCTTGTGTCAAGTTACATACTATCTTTATCACAAGGGTCTTGATTCTCATAATTTTCTAGCAGCCATGCATTTGACTGTCGAGGTGTAGGCTCGAGTGCTAATTTTCCTGTTTGTAAATCGATGGGAGACTTAATAAAGAAATTTATCATGAATGTTTATATATTTGAATGTTGATGGCTCCATTGCATATGCTCAACGGGTGTTTAATATTATGATATATGATGTTTTTTAAAAGTATTTTTCGTTTGAAAATGTTTTAGATTTTTTTACACCCGTATATAAAATTATCAAAAACACACTAAATAAAAATTAATTTGATGTTGTTTTTATTGAAACACACCCAAACATAATTTCAATGACAAGAACATCCAATAATTTTAAGAAGGATTAGGTTTTAGTTTGGTTGATAATCACCTAAAATGTGTTAATCATGATCATTAAATTCTCCCTCTCTCTCTCTTTTTTAATGATTAGAGATTAAATTCCATTCTAAGACAATCTTAAATGTACAACCTTGACCTTAACGTGATGTATTTAAAAGAACAAATTACTGCAATTGCTTGTCGATCTCACTAAGATTTAAACTTTGAAAATTAAAGGAATTCCTGCACTGTCAAATACAACCCTCGGAACTATGCTAGCATTAAATTCAAACACAAGATATAACAAGTAACAAAAACACGAGGACAAAAAGGTGTTGTGTTGTAGTAAACAAAGAAAGGAAGATTGCATGCAAGTCCATGGACCACCTCAAAAAAATTTGAAGAACAGACAAACATCCCCTGAGAAATTACTAAAGCACATCTCTTTTTCAGTATTCGTTTGATATTGTTTGATATTATGATAGTTCTTGTGGTTGTATTTTAAAATTTAAATTAAAAAAATATAAATTACAACTTTTTTTAATAAATATTTCAAGAGAATTTTTTTATAAAATCTATGATATGTATTGTTAGAACAAAACACAAACAATATCACATCGCAGTATATAAACAAA
>Ga0307515_10010744_pt1 | contig 17485 bp, 8 predicted proteins | sample 17_EM_MG_FD_194513 | JGI IMG/M metagenome (GOLD analysis project Ga0307515, IMG submission 194513) | Populus trichocarpa ectomycorrhiza microbial communities from riparian zone in the Pacific Northwest, United States - 17_EM | ecosystem: Host-associated > Plants > Roots > Unclassified | place...
CCTACTCGTTATTTTATGGGCTTATACTCAAATAGGTTTCAATATGGCTCTTGCCAGGTAAGCTTAGCCCTGGATAAAACCATGCAAACGTTGTTTTTAGTGATATATTTTTTAAAAAATTAATGTGTTTTTTTTATAATAACACAATTAAAAAAAATCAGTGAAAAATCACAATTTATACATGTTACAATTAAAAAACAAGATATTCAAGTTTTTTTGTTGTTAAGAAACATGAGATTTCAAATAAATTATAAAACATGTTGCATAAATTATAATAAAAAGAGAGAAGAAAAAAAAACTCTGAAGATACACTAAAACTTTAATTACACCACTACCGGTATTATAAAAAAAATCATGATGAGTAACATTATGAAATAGTAATCAAAGTTGATTGCACTTGTTGCTAAAAGATGAGAGGTAACTTATAAGGATGATAATTTAACTTAAACCTAATGAATATTAATCTCACCTGAATGAATGAGTATGTTTTGGATAATTATTTTATTCGATATATATTAACTATAATATTTTTACTGAATAATAGATATTTATATTGATACCCAAAACTTGACGGATAATTTATAAATATCTAAATTTTTCATCCAATGAGTAATGAGTGAGGTATAAATACCAATAAATCTGCCTTTAGACCGACTCAGTTGCTTTTTGTAGCAAGTATGACTCACTTCAATCATCGTTGGTGATTTTTTTGGTATTGTTAGATTTATTTCGTTGAGTTCTTTCTGATGATATATGTAATGATTGGAGCTTCAGTGTGTCTTTTATGGTTTTTTTTTTAAATTTTCTCTGTCTCTTAATTATAATTTGTTTTTCAATCGTGATATGTTCATAATTTTTTTTTTAAAATTGTGTTATTTTAACGTTTATTTTTTTTTATATATATAAAATCATTTTAATAAGCAAAAATAGCTGTTATTAGTAATGAAATTTATTGCTTTTTATCATAAACAAAAAAAGAAAAAAGAAAAAGGAAATTGAAAATCATGTACTTCATTTCCATAAAAGTTTTACACGACACAACATGCATGTAAAATTCGGTCATCGTATCTGCTGTATATTAATATGATATTTTTAAATAACACAAATAAAGCTTTTTTTAATCATCTTAAATGAAAAAAACTATTTAAAAGAGCAGAATTATTATTTTCATATGCTTAACTCTTCTCTCCAACCTTTTACTTAACCAAGGCCGGCAAAGGCAACAAAAAGCTATGCAACATGAATATCATCCTAAGCTGTGCATTCAAGACTAAAAAGCATTTATTTTCTTGTCTGCAAAGCCATGTAAACGAGAGGAAGAAAACTAAGAGACGCTGTTACAGAACAAATCAAAACACACAGTGAATATGAAAAGGGATCAATTATCTGTAATAAGGAAGTGGGAATATGGAAAAATCCTTGAAGAAGAAGATCAGCCTTGCTGTGCAACTCGTAACTATTTCAGAAATGGTGCCTACGTACTCTCTTACAATACCTGCAGAATAAATGAAGCCGGAGGTAAGGGCTACAAACCTACTCCACCAGAGTGCCCCAGAATTTTTAATCAAAGTCATAGCTGTCTTTGGTTGAAGTTGTTCAGAAAGCATATTTACAGTTTCAAGAACAGCCAATTTTCTTTCCGTAATTCAACTACATAAATGCAACCCAACAGTCTGATGCATAAGAAAAAGCACCATTGGAACTCACGACTGTGACTGTCATACAAGTCTTTGAATCCCCAAATGATTTTCAATCTTTACACATGATTATTTTTTATATTATTTTTATTATCTTCATATTATTTTTTTAAATACTTTTTTTTAAATTAAATGAGTATTTTGTGAAAATTAATTTTAATATTAACTTTTTTTCTTTGAATAAATCAAAAGGGTTCACATCTGATTTACTCTTATAACATTTTTAGATATTGAATTCCATTTAAAATTTAATTATTAATACTTAGAAAGACTTAGATATAAGATTTCATTAAAATTTCTAAATTAAATTTAATTTAGAGGGTTCTAAAAATGTATTGAGAGTTTTTGTTTTTTAAATAGCACAATAAGTTTTTTTTTTTGAAATAACACAATTCAAAATTAAAAAATAATGCAGTTTATAAGTCGCAGAAGTTATCTACGATTTTCTTTAAAAAATTATTAGAGAAAATTTTAAAAGCTATTTTAAATTTTAAAAAATAAATCAAACTCTATTCTTATACAATAATAAATGTTCTATTTTATAAAACTCTACAAGTAAAAAGAATTACACTTTTAGTATAAAATTAAAGGAGTTTTGAAATAAGATAGGATTAAAACTATTTTGAAAGCAGATAAAACTACAACAACTTAGTTATGATAAAATTAAATGCATTTATCTTTTTAATGAAAAAAATATTTGTTAGTAATAAAATAAATGAGATGTTTTTTTATGATTAATGAATTTTTTTACAAAGCATTCCTTTTTAAGTTTTAAAAAATATACAGGTTTTAACATTCTATTAATTAATTATAAAAAAGATAGCTTAACTAAATTGTTTTAGTTTTTCCTCCTTCCAAAACAATTTAACCCCATCTCGTGTCAAACTTTTTTAACATTACACCAAAAACACAATTTTTTTTACCAACAGGGTTTGTATAAGAATAAAACACTTATTTTATTATTGTATTATAGAGTTGTATCATAGAATTTGTATAAGAATATAACATTTATTCTTGTACAAGAATATAATTTTATTTATTTTTTTAATTCACAATTTAAAATATCTTTTAAAATTATCACTGCAAATGTGCTATTTTTCTAAATAAATTTTGAATTATATTATTTCTTTTTTTTTTTTCCCACTCTACTACTTTGAGAAAAAAACTCAAAACCTTTTAAGGAGAATTTTGCAGGCAAGGAGCAGAAAGAAAACCGGAAAATCTGATACCCGCAGAAACTCGGCGATCAAATTTTTACTCCGAATAGCATCTTAAGGGAATCATACTGCTTTAGGAAGGGAAGCATTTCTGAAAATGACCATATAAGAATTGACAGGCTCTCCGCTATCCGCACAAGCAAACGCATCCCCGACCTGAAATCATCTTTAACAAAGACCTATCTGAATTGGAAAATGGGCAAGGAGCAATGGCATAAATCTGTTTAGTAAATTCAGGCCAACTACAGTAGTATAGACAATAAGCAGAACAGAAAGAAACGGATATTCATTGAATCCAACAAACTTGCGGAACTAAAACAATTTTCCACTTGCAAAGTCACAATTCCAATTTCCAATTCTAAACCATCCCACGGAATAAGAGAAACATGAACAAGCCATTCCTTTAAGCAAGATATCGATACAGTTTTCTGTCCACACTATCCCTCTCCAAGAAATCTCGTTCTATAAGGGATTCAATCCTTTTCTTAATCTCTGTGGGGTTCGCTAGGAAACGTGACTGCAACTGCTTTGTGACCTCAGTGATTATATTGTTGTGATCCAATACCCTCCTCGACTTCATAATCCTAACTATTGCAGCTTCTATCTGAGGCTTCCGGTCCTCCTCTACTCTCTGCCGCGTCTCCTGCTTTTCAGGTTCTGATTCCTTCTGTGCAACTACAGTTCCTATCTTCACCTTATAGAATTTGCTTGTGAATTTGTCATTAACAAAAAAAACATCTTCCTCACCAATGTCTTTACTCATGGGTTCTTTGCGAAGAACATTCTTTCCCTTCACACAAGCCATGGATTGCAAGCACCTCTTCAAGTCTGCGGCAGGAATCTCAGTTGCCTGCTCAATCTCTTTGTAGCTAAGCCTCTCAGCATTATTAAACAGCATGAGAACACACATTTGGTAAGTGGAGACATTCAACTCGTGCTTCTGACCACCCTTCCCAAAGGTTGCTTTAACGTCTGCTGTGCCCATATTAGTTTGCCATGACAATCTCCGACCAGTATGGGTCCCAAGGTAATATGACCTGAACTTCTCACATAGTGCTGACATTTCTGCAGGCAGGTTGCATGTAACACCAGGTTGAGTGGGCCAAGACCCTGTTGTCAAAACCTGAACAACCAGTGTCCGTGCATCCCCTAGCTCCACGTGGCTTGCATAAAACCCTTGCATTGTATCCTGGGAGGTTTTCATGTCTGTAAACATGCCTTCTAATTTCGAAGTGAACTGGTATCCACATTCTGTCTTAAGTTTGACTATCAGACTTCTCTCCGCATCATCAGAGACCGTTTTCCCTGACAACAGCCGCTTAGCCAAATGCTGCTTGTAATACTTTTCGAATACATCTTTCTCCTGCAAATAGCGGAACAGCATCATCACCTTGTCAAGAATGATCTCAACATCCTCCTCACTAACTCCTTTTAGACCTTTGCGTAGTTTGTCATCCACGAACAATGAAATGAACTCAGGAGAACGAGCATTCAAATTAATGAAATATTCAAAAGAGGAGTTCAAAGCATTCTGGAATGTCTTGTCATTGTTAAATGCATTGCTTATGATGCTATCGTACTTGTCTTTTTCATCCAACAAACGCTGAACAAATTCCACTGGATCCTTCAACCTTTCTGGATCAGTAACAAGTTGCTTGCCAGTCTCCCTGAGGTGAGAAGTCATCACTTCTCTTATTGTTGAAAGACCATTAGGAACCCGGCGGAACAGGTTGTACATCCGTCCCAAGTCTTCATATTTATCATCAAGAAGCATGTTTACCAAGCCTGAATTCTCCATGTGGACTAGTCTCAGCATGTGGTTAGCAATCATCTCCTTCTCCACCACATTAGTTATCTTGATTTCACTCTTGGAATCCAAATAATGAGTCACTCTCTCTATCTCTTCATTTAAACGTTTCTCAGCTTTCTTCAGATAATCACCACAATCACAGCACTCAATGAACTTCTGAGATTCACCCCTATAAAACTCGGCTGAAACCTCAAGAAATGGCTTCTCAAAGTCTTCTTGGTAAACAGAAGAGCCTAGATCCATTAGCATCTTGACAATGTTCCTCATCAAACCTCGGTCAATAACTTCACCAGTCCGTTCCCTGTGAACCAGTTCAAGAAGTGTATTTTGAAGCCTTGTCTGAATTTTGCTGGAGTGTATTATGTTATCCCTCCACAAGTTAAGCCCAAGTTCATGAACAGGGGTTTTATGCGTACTTGGAATATATGTTCTATCCATATACATCAATATGTCCCTGATCATTTGCAATGCTTTGTTATGATCATTCCATTTCCTGTTCAGCTCCTCCAAGAACGAATCCCCTTGAGCAGCCTCAACAGATTTTGATATTTCTCTTAAATGTGAAGTCATAGTAGCAACCAGACCATTATACAACTTCTCGCCAAATTTGTGGAGCACCATGTTGTAGGCATTTCTGAAACCACGAAATTTAAAACACAACTTAGTATAAAAATGTCTATGGTTTGCAAGATAACCAGCCAAACATCAAATCTAGAACTAAGATATTGACTTGAGCAAAATACCTAATTTTATACACTTACTAAGTGTTTCTGATTTCAAAGCAAAATAAATAAAAAAGGTAACAAAAAGGAGTTTGAGAAAATATCTCAAGGCCATGCCCACTTCCTTGCCACACACACAAAAGAGAGAGAGAGAGAGAGAGAGACCTACCATTAAGAGGAAAAGAAATGATTTTTATCAACAGCAGGAAAGCCATCTGGATGAACCATCGTCAAGATTAATTCAAAATTTATCATGTAAAATTACAAAATTAGCACACAAGAAAAAACTGAAAACTCAGACCATCATATGTTTTTTAACCTCTATGATGGATTTAATGTACCGTAACCAAAATTTGTCCCCTTTCTGTTACTGAAAAAAATTAAAAAAGTCCACCACATGTAAAAATGGTGTTCACAGAAATAAAAAAATAAATAAAAATAGGTTACAAAAGTTAGCACAGGCGTAAAATTACCATTTACATGTTCATTCTGTAAAAGAGAGTAAGATTAGCCAAGTATATAAATTTGTTTTAAAAAAAGAGAGAAACCTTTAAAATATTTCATTGATTTTCGGAGAGAGAAAGATAAATAAAGGCATTAGGCAACAGAAGAAATTTCCAAAAGTAAAAAATTTTAAATGCTGAAAACAAAGAAAGGTTTCAGTGATAAGTAGATGTTTTTAAATTTATTTCAAGGGAACAAAGGAAAGAGAATGGATATATTATTTTCTGGTAGTCATGTGTTCTTTCTAATCAAGACAACCATTCTTTGGGATTAAGAACGCAAAAAAAAAGAAAAAAAAGAAAAAGAAAATGCAAACACAATGTATAAGCATTGGGCATTGCATAGAGAAGCTGTGATAGGAGCAACGATATGGCAATATATCCTTAGAACCCATGAAAATCTCATAAAGAACAAATTATGCATCCTTGTGCATGCAGCTTCAAAGAAGTTAACCTAGAAGTACTACATTGGGTGTTGAGCCTGACAAGAAAAAAGCTCTAGCTAGCTGATGGATGAGGCTGTCACTCTATTGAACCTATAAAAACCACCAATGCAGAAAATCTTATATAAACGGCAATTGATTCTCTTCCTCTCTGTTGGTCACTTGCGTCATCTTTTCTTTTTTTAAAAAAAGTTTTTTTTTTTGCGTCATAAATTAAGATGCTTGGAAGGGGGTATTCAGTTCAGTGGAGTTGAAGAAAAAGATGCGTTTGTTTGGCTGACTTTACTGCACAGCATTATCTTATGGGCAAGCAAACTCATCCATCACACACCAAGACCAACACAAAATTTATAAAATAAAGTACGAATACAAAACATATAATCATAAAGGAAACAAATGAAAAGACCAAAAAAATGTAACAATGAGTGAATTTGAGAAGAAGAAAAAGAATTGGTCTCTTGTGTTCAACAGTAACCTCAATCATCAGGAACATCACATAAGCAAAAGAAAAAAAAAATTCACAGCCCACTGCAGCAGATAAATACCTTTTGCATAAGGAACTTAATATGTTAATCGCAAGCATTTTTACCAACCAAAGTCATCAAAAACCCAAAAGCAACTACTAAGTTTAAGGCAATAAATAGTTGATTAATAAAAACCCATAATCAGGAAACCATCATCAATTCATCATCATCATCATCATCGTAATAACAACAATAACAATAATTGAAAGAGAGAGATGGAGAGGGAGACCTATAGAGCTCTTCGAAACTGAGACCACTAGCATTATGATTGTAAATCTCATGGATAGCGTGCTCCAAAATCTTCCAGGTCTTATCGGCGTATTTCGGATCCACCACGACCCGGTGTTTAAACGCCTCTATCTGGAAATTCCTCTTCTTTTGATTGCTCATTTTCTCCTGTTTCCTTTTCTGTTTCTTGGATCGAAAAATCCAAACCCTAAACCCGGATCGAAACAACCCAAACAAGAACGTCGATTATCAAAAGATCGGAAAAGCTTCGACCATAATTTACAAGCAAGCAGGTGTATTAAATTCAAAGAGAGTTTAGGGTTTCAGGATGAAATCAGGTAGGAGGCGTATTTCTTCTTCTATCAGCTATAGGTGGAGATTCGTCTCTTTTGGGTTGAGGTTGGGGTTGGGATATAATCAAGAATTTTAGGGCAAAGATGGATTTGGTCCCTTTTCGTGGTTTTAGGATGCCGTCAGTTGCAAGATGAATGAAAGAATCATTATTAATTTAAAATAAAAATAAAATAAAGGAGTCCTCTATTTATCTCATTTCATATGCATACGCTTCTCCCCGGTAAAACTTTGTTTTTCATTTTAACTAAATTCTAAATTTAATTGTAACTCGGTCCATCAAGTTTCAGAAATTATAGAGTAATCTAGTACATCAGGTCTTGTTGACGCCGGTCTTATTAAGACCCTCATTGGTTCTTTCCAAAATTAAATTCATGCTATTTGACAAATTAAATTCTTAAAAGAAAAAACACAGATGCAGTGGAGAAAAATCGAGGCAAGACAACAGTCCAGGAATGTAAAAGTTTGTGTTAGGTATTATTGAAAAGTATGCGCGAGTAAAAAAATTAAAAATTGATTAAATCAAGAAAATTAAAAAAAAAATTAAAAAAACTAAATCATAAAAAAAAGTAAAATATATATTTTTTAATTTCATTATTTGTATTGAAATTATGACAATAATACCATCAAAGTTTCAGCTAGTGTTGTTTTTACGTGAAATGAAACTGCACTTTTAAAAAAAATTTATTTAAATTTTTTATTTTTTATCATTTAAATATACTGATTAAAAATAAGTTTTAAAAAATAAAAATATTAATTTAATATATTTTTAAATAAAAAATACTTTAAAAAACATTTAATCATACCACAGCCCGACTGAGTTATGCAATTATGTTACAAGGGTTTATAAAAATGCTGGACTCAATTTGAAACAAGAAAGATACAGCTAACGTTTAAAACGCTAAATTTGGAGTTCAACCCAGAAACCATGCTTGCTCTGCTGGTTGATTTTTATGCTTCTTCCGGGGCTCCATTTTATGATCCATTTAATATGGTCATATTTTCCGACAAACGAGCAAGTAATTGTCCCCCCTCGTTCATCAATCAATTTGAAATCATCAAGAACCAGGACATTGAATCTCCTGCAATCAAAGTCATAGCATGTCTGACACATCTCCACTGAATTATCCATAACTTTTCAGCTACAACAGTCGACTATATTTAGTGTTCAATTAAATTATGTAGCTAGCATTCACATAAACTGCTAATATTACAAAAAGAAAGAAGAAAGAAGAAGAAGAAGATATAGTCGATGTACTAATAAATTCGAGAAAGAAAATTCCAAAAGTGTGATGCGATTGAAAAAAATGAAGTATGAAAAAATGAACTTGGTTTAGCTTCTAATTCCACAATATAGCAATACTGATACACCTTCGCAGTGAGTAAATATGAAAATTGTAATCCGAGCGTTTTTACTCGTTTAGAACTGGGAAAATTTTTTTTACATACTTTCAAAAGAAAGAGATGAAAAGCAAAACCCTTCCCTCACACTTAAGAGTTAAAACCCTCTGGGTCCTGTACTATCCTCCTTCATAACCACAGGCTTCTCGGCCATAGAGAGACAATACTTGGCAATTTCTCTGAATTTAGGAACACTCCTAAGATCCACTTTAGTACCATCTTTCAAAGTAATAACTACATCACCCCATTCACCTATGAAACGCGGCACAACCTGAACATCTTTTATCACCTTGTAGGAGAAATCACTCCTATCTTGACCCGTTAGCCCTGAGATAACTGTCACCCTCAGGTTGGTGAACCTGTATCTAAGATAAAATGCCCTTGAAACTGCAGCTAGAGTTAATGGCAGCCAGAGAAGAGTGAAGCCCAGTAGCAGGTTGGCCAGGAGGTCACCGTAGTGGGCTCCGCCGTCGAAAAAGATGATTTCTTCAATGGGTTTTTTCGAAGTGGTGGAGGTGGCAGGTTTGTTGGTGGGAGAGGACACGTTAAGCTTGGTGATTAGTCGGTGATTTCTTGCGGGGAAGGTATGGAATGGGACCTTGGAGGAAAGATGAAGCAACTGGTGGGTAAGGGAGGAGGAGGTTCTGCAGGAAGCGGCGGCGGTGGTAGAGGGAGAGAGGAGAGGAACAGATGCCATGAGGACTGACTGGATTATCCGTTTGGGAAGGAGGAGAAAAAATAAAGTAAAATGGGTGGTGACCGAAGGAGGTGTGTTTTTTCTGTGTTTCTATTGGCTGAGATCCACGGAGGTGCTAGTCTTTGGCTAGCGAAACTACACGTGGCACGTTAAACGATCCTTGTCTTTTCCCATATGCTATGGGCTGGTCTCTTCTTACCAACCATACATTTTCAGTTTTTGAACAAATAAATGAGATATCCATTTTCAACGGTGTCGGGGTTGATAGGCCCAAGGCTGGAAGGTTGTAGGTATTCCCAAAGTCCGATTTTCTTATGAATTTCAAGTCCCAAACACGCCCCAGCCCAAACCAAAGAGACAAGCCCATTTTTTTAACTTGATAATTCCAATAGCAAACCCAAAACATTCCATGTACTGGACGACGTGATAGACATCTGCATAATAATCTCCTGTTTCTAGGCATTTTGAAGGTTTGAAGCCTAATTCAAACTTGAGCTTTTACATGGTTTTTTCTTTGTTTCCAGTAAAGGGTTAGTAGCTGAAATGATGGTATTGGAGAAGACCGGAAGAAGAGGGCGGAGAATGTGATGGTATTGGAGAAGATCAGCAGAAGAGGGTGGAGAATGTGCAGTGACATGACGGGAGGCTGTGTGAATCTTCCTGAAGCAAAATATGCGTTTAAGTACCTATATTTAATAACAAAGCTCAATATAGTCCCTATATCACAAAATTCATATGATTAGATCCATGATTCTACATTACAACCTTCCTCTCCTCTCCTCTCCTCTCCATCATCACAACCTCATATGCCACAAAAAAAGGTCTCTAAATCGGTTTATAGAAATATTAGATACATCCACAATAAATATTTAATCTCGGTGACAGATTAAATTTTAGAAATTAAATGTTGTTTTTTATATTATAAATATTAATATAATATCATTAGAAATCCCACTAAAAAAGTTATTCATTTAATTTACTATATAATAAAAGCTTACGCTTATACATACCTAAAAAGAATTTATTTTTTTTGCAATGTAGATAGAAATCTTTTCATTTTTTTGTTCATTTACAAGCTACGCAACAGATATGCACAGAAGCTGGGGCACAAAAGAGGAGTGACAGTGCTGGATGCTACGGAGTGGGTGGCAGTGAGTCACATGAATGCTTCAATAAAGGCTCGGAAAGAGTTTGCATGTGTTTCTAGCCTGCTATGGCCGCTTCGAAAAGGTGCAGTCTGTGGGGGGCACGACTGCCTTTTCGATCCCATTCCATTCTCTGTTAGCACAACATTGCCAACGTCCCCTTCACGAGAATGGCCTACCATTTTCGACTCTCCTTGTTTTCTTCCTTCGGTTTGTCCTCTTCCTCTCTCGGTTGGTGTGCTCGGTACTCTCTATGTGGGTTGATCGCATGGCTCGTCCCCTCCTCCTCTACTTTTCTTAATCTCACCCCTTTACCAAAAACTGATTTAATCCTTGTCCATGATCTCCATCTCCTAAAGTATCCTCTCCGTCCATCACCATGACTCACGGTGTTTCCGTGGCAGATACGATTTTGAATCTCACACTTAATTTTTCACGTGCGGCAATATTATTTTGGCTCAAATCTGAGATTAGTTAATCAAAATCAAGACTTATCGTAAAAGAAGGGACAGTATTGAAGGAACCATATGATTGGCACAGTTGAAAACAGTGATGTTCTAAAAGAAAATAAACTAAAATTCATGGACTCAATTGAGAGAAAAATGAAGCACCAGCAATCCAATTTTTCCCTTTTAATAAATATAATTATATTGATTTTTTTTTTCCCGGTTGCTCCCCGTTGTTTTAGCATATTGTGCCGAGTGATGTTATCCGCAAAATGCCTAATACAAGGACTTCGAAGAAAGCACTCGCAAGCATTACCTTTCTCTCTCTCTCTCTCTCTCTCTTCTGTGCGGGACATGATTCCAAACGAAGAAAATATAAGTATAGCAAAAAAGACATGCAAGGAAGAGAAGGCGATCTCTTTCTTATTCCATGACTCATGCTAGCAATCTAACCAGTGACAAGCAAATATAATTTAAATTCCACCATCCAGCCTTGCAAGGCAAACATCCCTCTTATTACTCAAGGAAAATGTATAAGTCATCCCCACACACACACACACACACACACACACACACACACACACACACACACACACCAATATTCTAAGAGCCAAAACATGAACTTAATTTTAAACTCATGAAATTAAGATAATTTCCCTCTTATTGAAATGAAAATCAACTGTTGCCATGGGTGTATAATGGGTATGGTCCAATTTGACATTCTGGGTTCATTTTCTTAATTGAAATGTTGTTGCTCAAGCCAGGGCCAAAATCCAGATTGATCTTCGATGCTACAGAACATATTGCCAAGATTTTCTTCTTTGACTAATTGATCAATCTTCTGGCATTGAATATCAGGCCTTGAAGGGTTTGTTTGGAAGAGTTGAGCAACACCTGTAGGTCTTATAGCAACGCCTGCAGGCCTTATAGATGATGATGATGAGGGGAAAAAGGATCTACTCGTTGGATGATGATTAGATAGAGGGCTGTCAATTGCTGGCGTCCTCGAGATATCCAACTTGATATCAGAGCTGTTTTCACTTCTATTACTGCTAGAACCCTCTGTTTCTTTGTTGAGGTTGATAGGTTCAGTCGGTTCTCTGCTTTTCAGTGTCAGTATCTGCAGCCGGAAGTTAACCAATCAACTTGAAGCATGCATGAATGCAAAGTTTTTTATTTTTTTAAAAAAGAAGAAGAGCTATTATATACTCTTAAATTTTAAGTATGCAGGAAAGATATTTAGTACTTCACAGACATGAATGATTAATTAGCCTTTATCTCTAAACCACGAACAATTAATATTCAGCACTTCAAAATATTGTTTCCTGTATATTTTTAAAAAGTTTTTCAAGGGTGCTAAAACCAACATATATTAAAAATGAAAAAGGTGAGCTAATCATGAGAAAAGAAGCTTTATTGAAAAGTTCGCAGAAATCATTGCAAGAAGTACAGGTAAAAAAAGCTGCACAAACCAGGGGAAAAAAATGATTGGGATTTCGAAACAATAATTGCAGTTCTCCATGCAACATCTGCTAATTAATGGTTTTACTATCCCAAAAAGTACCATAGACATCAATAAATTAAGAAGAGATCAAGAACTAATCACAAATCTTAATTCAAACAAGAAGCTCTAAAGTAAGAACCTCTATAGCCAGTCGATGATGTGTCAAATTCGTGCAGCTAATTACCTCCGCATGAAGTTTCTGGTTCTGAGCTTGTAGCGCATTGTTTTCGGCTTTAATAGCATCAAACTGTCTCTTGAGGAGATCATAATCTTTCTCTAGTTGTTTGGTTTTCCATCTGGCCCTCCTGTTTTGGAACCATATAGCAATCTGTCTTGGCTGCAGACCAAGAGCTCTAGCCAGTTGCATTTTTCTCTCAGGTTCAAGCTTGTTACCCAACTCAAAGTTTTTTTCAAGAGTCTTGACTTGTTCCATATTGAGCCTCCTCTTCTTTTCTCCTGCTTGTGAGCCATCATCAGACAACTCATCTTCTCCATTGCCTTCTTCATGACACGCATCAATCCCTGAAAATGACATTGATGATCTCTTCCCTATAAATGATGCCACCCCTGCGACCAAAAAAAGAAGAAAAAACCAACACTCTGATCAATATCTAGTCAAATTTAGCTCAGTGTGAAAGAGATCGCATGGAGAAGGTGCGTACCATGGAAATCTTGGGGTGAGGGTAGAATTGGATTGAGAGATGTGGGAGGTTGATGATCATCTTGATCATGAGAAATCTGGAGCATGAAATTTGTTGGGAAGAAAGCCATCCCATTGCACGTCATCACCTATATATCTTAAAGCTGTGGTCTGAATCAGAATGTCGTCATTGTAGTCCGGAATTCAAAACGAAAGATATCTGCAGATGCGGTCGTAGAGGGAATTGAAAAGGTCTAGTCTAGGAGCTACAATGAAAGTAAGAGAGTCTTGCAAGGAGATATATTACAGCAAGAAATAAAAAATAAAATAAAACAAATTTCTTTTATAGGAGCGGTAAGCAAAATCTGGTTTGATGGATAGGTTATCAATCGGCCTCTTGCTAGCTAGTATATCACTTCACGGAATCGAAGAGAAGGAGGTGGGGTGGGGTGGAGAGAGAGATGTTTGATGATTAATTTTATTCCTCTACTTCTCTTTATATGAAGAGGGAATTCACTACTTTTCTTTTTGAAATTTGAATTTACTGCTAAAAGAAACGAAATTTCATCTGCAAAAAGAATAAAAATGGAGTAATTCTTCTTGAAAGCACAAATTTATTTCTGTGGAAATAAAAATCGAGAACCGCCTCAATATTGTAGATCATACGACAGAGAGAGAGAGAAGAATACTACTATGTAGTAATAATTTAAGTTGTCTAAATTAATTTCCGGAACAAAAAAGAAAAGAAAAGGAGAGTTGCTAATAGAGAGAATGAGCTGGCAGGTGTATGGATCTTCTCGAGGGCTAAAGGGTAAATGCATCTGCATGAATTCAGTGATAGTGAAGGGCCAGGAATCTAGGGATGGGACCAAGGAAGGGGGGGGCAGGGGTTGCTACCTAAACCACCAACAAGTATCGTGCATGAGGACGAAGGCTTTCCTATCCATTATCCTTTCATCAGTTCCGAGCTCCTTCTGCGCAGTGGCTTCGTGTGTATGCGTGTGAGAGATTGGAGATGGAGAAAGGGGCTCGGAAAGCCCTAGCAAAAGACCCTGTTGTTATAAATAACCCTACAAGAGCTGGTCTTTCTTGTCTTGGTGCGCACGCAATATATATATATATATATTAGACGACGTCCATCTCTATCCCACTGCTCCTCCTCCTCTCTCTCTGCCACACCCCCAGATGCCCTTCGTCATCTTCTACGTACTCTCCACTCCCGCGCGCCTCTGACACTCATTATCCCTAAAGCATATGAATACGCTCAATCATAGTCATGATGTACACCGTATAGGTGTAAATAAACAGGCGATTTATCAGGTGTCGTAGCATGGAAAGTGAACAGGTAAGCTGACCCATGAGAGGAGATCAAGTATCCAGCACATGGACCCAAAAATAGATCATTGTAGCCCCAAGCTTACAATGTCCACGAACTCGTGGATGATGTAGGGGGTTTTGGCGATTTCGATCAGTCTTTCAAGTGATTGAAAGATGGAATTGAAGGTTGGGATTTTGACATTGGAAAAGCCAAAGGCACCATCCATTTAAGTTCTTGCGCCTAAACACTTGCGTCCTCAGATGAACATACAGCAACATCTCTTGGGCCCTTGCTACCAGTGTTTGTACGTGGTATTTTTGTCCATATTTGATGTGGATTGCCTTTCCGAGCTTAAAATCTCAAGTTAATTATAAGAATTAAAAAACGAAGAGAAATTATTGTTGAAATTCGGTTCGGCAAGTTGCCCATGGAGGAAGGATCAGCTCTTGCATATTCGGATTTGTTAATTCTTAGCACTGTTATATTACAGTTGTCAAAGCTTCACCTTTGATTCGAAAAATCAATCTGGAGGGAGGGAGTATCTTAAGACTGAAGGGTTCAGGAGGACCCACTGACCTGGGCTCCACTAGGGTGGGGTGTCTGGGGGCCCACAGGCTACTCCCACAGCACTGCATGAATTTATTAGTTGAAAGAAGTGGGGTCGCCCCCTTGGAATGGGGTGGATCCATGTTCTCAGCCAGAAAGCAAGGCGCTATTTCTTTTCCTTTCCCTTTTCTCTCTTCTATGAATAATATGTTCACTTGCATATATATAAATACAAGGGCTAAGCTTATTATTACAATTACAAAAGAGACTAGAATATTTTGGTGAATCGTTGTAGACCAATGCTGCACATTGTTACTCTAGATTGTAAAAGTTTTCTTCTTTTTTCTTTTTTTTTTTCGCTCAAGTTTTCTTTTTTCTTCAACTTTTTTTTTAAAATTGGACTGATTTTGGATTGGATTCATGATTTGTAGTATTTAACTCCATGTTGGGTTTTACAATGTCAAGAAAAAATTATGATGCTCAATTGATACTCCATTTGACAAATTATAATTTGATTTCATTAATTTAAAATAACTGAAACTTTATTGGTGGCCTTCATTGATATTATTTGATTCATCTTTTTTTTTCTTGTCCTCTCACTTTTCTCTTTCATTTCCTCAATTTTTGCCCCCGTCTCAATCTAAAATAGCAAAATAGTTTGTCGTTTGTTTTTAGATGTCAAATTCCATCCTCCATTTTTATGTTTTTTCTCAATCTAAAATAGCAAAATGGTTTGTCGTTTGTTTTTAGATGTCAAATTCCATCCTCCATTTTTATGTTTTTTTAATTTTATCCTTCAACATTGGATTATCTCGGTATCATGAATCGGATCGCAGGTTTGGTAGATTAACTCGGGTTGCCTAAAAAAAATTTCAATTTCATCATTCAACATTAAGTTCGTTGAAAATTAGGTTTCATGATTTTTGTTATTTGCTTTCTATGAGGTTATCTCTGTATCATGATCAAGGGCACGAGTTTGACAAGTAATCTAGGGTTAACTTAGATCATTTTTTTATGCTTTTTGTTGTTTGATTTTTCTTCTCAAATTCTTGCATCAACATTGAGTTGGTTGGACATTGAATTTCATGATTTTTTTCTTGATTTTCGTTTAGTGGACTTATCCAAGTCTCATCACACGATACAGACCGACTCGGGTCACAAGTTTGACAATATAAGTTAGGTTGGCTCATATCTTTTTTCAAAAAAATTAATTTTTTTTTAATTTTATCTTTCAACACTGGAATTGTGGGGAATTGGGTTCACAATTTTTTTCAATTTGTTTTCCATGTGATTACCACATTCTCATTACCTGTGTCATGGTTTAGAAGGTTAAGCAAGGTTGACTCAATTTTTTTTTTTTTGTCTTTTTTATTTAAATTGAATATTTTATTTTTCAATTTATTCTTTTAACATTTTGTCAATTAAAAATTGAGTTTCATGATTTATTTTGATTTATTTTTTATTGAATTATCCAGTCTCGTGACTTAAATCACGGATTTGACATGTTATCCAAAATTAACACGAGGCAATCAAATAGGTTATTGTCTAAGTATTTTTAAAAAATATAGTCTAATAAATCATTATTTTAATTTTTCAAAAAGTATCATCAGCATTGAATTTTGAATTCATGATAAAAAAAAAATATCAGTTTTTTTTTTCACGCTTAAACAAATTTTAATCTAACCCACAATTAATATATTCCAAGTCAGTGATCTAATCTAGTCTATCATTAATCAATCTACTTTTTTTTTAATATGGTAAGAATATATTTGGACTAGGTTGTGTGTCAACTGACACTACATTTCGTCATCCCACCCCCCTAGATGATCTTAAAGAATGGTTTTATGCATTTTTTTTTTAAATAATAAACCTCTCCTCCAAGCACTAACCCTAAGATTTGAACTTACAAAGTCAAAGAATCGAGCAAATCTCTTTAACCGCTAACCACCCCTTGAAGTTAGGCATTCTCTAGGTACCTTCAATGAATGATTAGTCACTCTTAACTTTAGGAAATATTATTTATACATTTAATTTTTTTTTTGTTAATATAGATGTTCGGGTCAGTTTGCACATATTTTAGTACATTTAATATTTTATATGGTTAATTCATAAGCTACCGCTTTATTTAGCCGATACTTCGGTGAAAAAAACCTTAACACTCGTAACATATATTAGCCATTTTTTATCAACAATGTCTTCATTCGACAGAAATCCTCATTCCTACGTACCACGTAAAATATTGCATAATATTAACAGATTTGAATCAATCCATAAGAGAAGAGACTGGGAAGTA
>Ga0307515_10010745_pt1 | contig 17478 bp, 18 predicted proteins | sample 17_EM_MG_FD_194513 | JGI IMG/M metagenome (GOLD analysis project Ga0307515, IMG submission 194513) | Populus trichocarpa ectomycorrhiza microbial communities from riparian zone in the Pacific Northwest, United States - 17_EM | ecosystem: Host-associated > Plants > Roots > Unclassified | place...
CCCCCCTCCAGATAGCCGGCTGAGTGGGGAGCTCCCCCCCTTCTATCCTTCACAGTGAACATATTTTCAGATGCCGGCTCTTCACGGGCATCTATATAATGCTTTTTTTTTCGACTTGTAAGTGAGCTTTACACCCCAAACAACATAACCTGGTCGTTCCCCGAGCCCACCCAGAGAAGTTTTGGATTTTTTGCCTACCAAGCGATGTCTCCACCATGGAGATATAAACAAAGGTTCATTGGAAAGATAAATCCCAGCTGCAGTAACTCCTGAAGCAGACGTCTCATTTCATTTTCGTGAGTGATATATTATGAACAGCTTCGGCTGGGAGCGTTAAAAATTTTCGTTCAAAACATACCTCACAAAGTCCCGAATTGACTGCACAGAACCAGTATCCAGATATAGTCGCCACTTGAAACAAAGATTTCATAACGGTATCCAACTCTGTAGTAAGTTCCAAACCACTAAAAGCAGTAATATAGAATACCGTTAGATCACGAACTATATTTGATGAAGAGATGGGACGACTCAACCACAAGTCAGTGCTCGTCTACTGTCTACCGTCAATTTCCAAACGGGATTGACATTGTGATTCGGATGCTTACCACAATCTCTTTTCAACTCTGCTGTTTTCACCGTCTCATGTCTGCTTTATCACAGGTGCTCATGTCGATTTATGCCGGGCCGCTTGCTGACAGGGGGCTAGTAGGTGACCCCCGTAGGCTTGGCTCATCGACAGTATGTCAGGATTTGTGGGATTGTGGGGGCAGGGGTGGGTTCATCACGGGCCCGGTAACACAACCCTCACACTCCAATTACGATACAAGCACACTCTCTACACAACGTATTCTTTGTAGCACCTAGCATGTGTTGATTCAGCACGAACATGGCATGGCTGGCGGCTGAGGGTAGTGGATGGGTGGTAGTCAAGATAATATGTATAAAGACTTGACAATCGCATTTACCACCTAAATATATTTTTGGGATGACAGGATATCCGGGGGTTTTATGAGGGGGGGTTGAGGGGTGGGGGAGTGCTTGAAAACATTTCCATCAATAATTTCCCTACAAATAAGTAAATTTTGTATATTTATTTGTACAGTTGCGATGTGTTTTCTTTTACAAATTAGTAAAACTTAGCGATTCAGTGTACGGAGCCGGATTTGTCTCGTGCCCAAATTACTAGCCGAGTGAGCTTACAAGCTCGGAGACAGGGAACAGACGAGAAACCGTCTAGACTAGCTAGTACCAACGCACGAGCCTTCCTCCGGCTCTTCCTAGAATACAGAGCCGCACCTTATCTTGATAGCATGTCAACCCCGGGAAGTGCTCGGTACTGGTCTAAGAGCATAAGCCGCCGCTCGGTACATACCTAAGTAAGTATCGTCACGCTCGACAGTGGAGGGGTGCTTCGGAACCGCACATGCTGTTGTTACTCCAAACCCCAAAACCGAGTAAATTATAAAATTCCATATTCGGCATACGAGCTTACCGTAATTGTCCGTTCAAAAATGGCCAACAGAATACAATCCCTTCAGACGGGATCACTTCAGTAACTTTCTATATCACCTAATTAGAACTCCCGTCTTTCCGGTATGAGAATCCACGGCATCTTGCATGCATGGATACCTCACCACCGCGAGCAATTTTCAAAACTGCAGGACAACTGAACAGGGCGAACCGAAAGCAGCGCCGGAAGAAGTCATATCGGCCCCATTCTACGTGCGCCAGAGCAAGATCTCTATTTCTTAACTGAAATGGGTGTCTGGGAACCGTTGGTATCACCGCGAAACTCACTAACACAGTTTTCCCCATATGTTTACCCCTACATTCTTCCCTCAGTGGAACGCCGGAAAACCACAATAGTCTGCAACGCAATGCTCAAAGGCCTTTCAGCTTAATTTCTAATCGCTGTTTTTCTTAATAGTTCTAGGTCCTTTTTCTATCCAACGTAACTTCGCCAATGAATTAGCGTGTGGTATGTATCAGTACCAATGATTAGCAAGAGACCATTCATATCCAGCAATTGCTCAATTATGCGGGGTTCTATGTGGTTCAGTATATCCAAAACTTCTAAAATGGTGTGTATGTATGTCACCAGAAAAAGGATCAACGAAGCGGCGAAGGTCGGGGGACTGCCTCCGGGTGAATGGACATAGGAAATAGTAAGGGAATCACAGCCATTGAATCTAGCATGGCACACAAAATTTTCGATCTCGGAGGGAAGTTAATGAATAGAAGTAAGCGAGCTAGGAGAATTTTAGAGTACTAATGTAGATAATGCCAAAACTTAACTCTTATTGCCATTACCGATATTCATAATACCACGGTGCTATAAGGACACAGCCCAAACTAAACTACTTAAGTACTTAAGTATGTCCTTTAGCTCTGATATTAACGACAATATAAATGAAAGAAACAACCACCACAGCCACGCAATACCAGGCTTCTCAATAGTCCGTCCCGTCTGGGCAACACCTCACCCCACCCCAAACTTTAATTTCGGGGGCAACTCATATCCTAGACTACCAGGACTTTGGCATGGAACCCTAGCCACGAATACCTGCAGGGCTTATAGTCTTGCCCATTCACTGTATCCGAAAAGAATACGGCAAGATTACAGTGGGTATCAACCAGTATTTTCAGATCCCGGCTGCAGGGAGGTGACGCTAGAAGGCCTGTAATCAGTATTTCTTGAATAGAACTGTACCACCGGCTCCAGCACCAACTAAGATCTTAGTTTTAATGTCGAAAACTCCGTCCGGGCCCGCCAGTCACCCATATCGGGCTCTGGGCTTTGGGATTTCGGCCCGAGACGGACTAGGGCGAGAGATTCGTGCCCCGCCCTGGACGGCAGTCTCGGGCCCGGAAAGACGCCAGGGCCCCCGGACCATTGGGAACGCTGCCAGATATCCCAATAGTCCGTCCCGTCGGTCCAAGACCATGCCCGGGACCGGATAACAATTTTCGGGGCTCTAGATTTTAGGAATGGGGGCCAGAGCACTCAGTGACATGACTACAGGACTGCGAGCCCTGCAGACCATTAGTTGGACCCCCACAGAATTGAGTTAAATCAGCCATGCAACTTAACGAAGTTTAAAATCTCCCGATTCAGTACAAGTGCATCTCGGCTTCAGGTTTGTTCCAGGATTGATGGCTGTTGTACCTATGCGGGTAGAATTTCTTGTCCCGGAAGTCTCCTTCCCGAGCCGGATATACTGTATCCAACCCAGTCAACCCAAAACTCGAGATCACCTGTTTAAATGGTGTAAGATATGGGAACGAGAACAAAAAAGGCTCTGGTTGGATGGGCAAGAGAGGGAAGATGGGTATAAGGGAATCGAAAAGGTTATGAAGAAGCCAAAGATTCAGTTGCCAATGTCTCTTATTTTTGCAGAAGAAAAACGTACGCAGGCACTGTTGGCAGAGTTAACGGAGTGGTGGAGGAGGCGGAGAACTCACATCACAAGGAGGCGAGTGATGGGGGGATGTAAAAGTTGATGTTGTTTTGGGTGGTTTTGTTGTTTTGTTTTGGGGAAGTAGGACTCGCGACTTTGCTTTTGTTTCTTTTTTGTTACGGAAGAAGCGGTGAGGATATGTGTTAGGTATATGCCATGGCCGCAAGCGGCCGAATGCAATATGATTACAAACAAACAAACTAACCCAGTCAAGCCACGGTCATCTGTACCAGGCCCTGGTCTTGGAGCTTTCCGCCTGGGACAGACCAGTCCTCCGAACTCATACCCCAACGAGACGACAATGTCGGGCCCCGAAAGACTGTAGTCCGCCCCGGACCGTTAGGACCCCTGCTCCTCCCACCATATTTTTGCAACAGCTCTATGTTCGGAGGTCCTTCTTGTTCTATTCGCTACTGAGATGTAAACTCGCTCTTGGACTATGCTTCCACGACCTTAACGGGCTCCGTTTGCTTGCCGATCGGCTTCTTCATTCCCAGGAATGCCGGAGTGCCCAGGGTCTTGGAAGAGATTTGTTGTGTAACATATTTGTGACTCGCTGAGTTCCTACACCCACGTGAGGGCGATAGTATAATCTTTTATTCTAACTATCAACTCCAACAACGAGTCGGTGCAGGCGGTGGGACTCTTGGTGACGCCTAGAGTTTCAGGAGATGGAATGAACCGGGTAGTCACTAAGGTCTTCATTAGCGGCGATCCTAATAACAGTTGCTACGAAGGCCTCTAACTTCACCGTGTAACGGCAGGTTCCCAACCAATCGGAGGATATACTAATAGTTCCAAGAATTTCGGTCGACACCTTGAGTAAACAAGCCTTATAGGGTTTGTCCAGCCCACCAATTCCGGGTCTCAAACGCTGGATTGGATGAAACTAATCAAAGAAAGGATGGTGAGTAGATAAGATTGTAAGTGGTAACAGGAGCTTACTAGGTACTAGAATTATACCCCCTGTAGCACTCTTATCGACATTAGTTGAGCCTGGTGGGAGCCCGGTGTGATAACCTCCAAAGGGCGGGTTCGATGGATGTACCATCCATTACCCAGTAACACCATTCAGACGGCTTGAATCTATGTGAACTGAGTTGATCTCGTAAGCAAGCATAATCTCCACCACAACTGACCATTGTAGAGTCGATTCAAAAAGATTCATTTAGGAAATCAGTCAAACATTGCATAAATAGACCTCAGTCCTGGAGCCTATGGTATTCATACGAGCTAATGGTATTCAGCCGTATCCATACATAAATGAGTGAGCACGCATGCTTACATGGACTACCGTATATAAGGCCTTTGTAGGCTTTTTAGATAGCACAATCAACAATCACTTTCAACAAAACACGCTGCACGTGACTGAGTGATAGCCTATGAATGCATCTTCGACTAAAGCCCGTTCAGTGCAATAGTGTTCCACAAGGCTTTGAATGGTACCGCAGACCGATTCTGGGTAGTTAGCCTAGAAAAGAGGCGGTGCTGCATGAGGGATTTACCACTGCCGGTGGCCATGTCACATATGTGCTGCACAGTGAAGGCTACCAATGGCATCGGTTTGCTGCGCCTTCTCGTTCGAAATCCCCCCTTCCCACCGAACTGATGGTCCAAAACCTTTACCATGTCATACGAGTCAAGGGAGACATCATCACCGTACGTTGTCAGTATTCCATCCTGCAACTTGTCGAGGGAGTTCATCAGAGGCGGAAATACGACAGTGACAGGCCAGGACTGGAATCGGGAGACTCGGAACTACACCATATTTTCGGAGAAAGCGCGGCCAAGCGAAGGCGTCAAAACTACACTCCGACTTCGGAAGAGAACGAAATTGAGGTGAACGGAGAAGTAAGTTTTACGGACGGATACCGACCACAGATGTAAGCACAATCCAATACACCCCATTTTTAGCGAAAAATGTGGGCTAACTCATTCACCAAAAAGCTCTCCATGGAACCCGTAGGACTCACTATCGGCCTCACCGGCCTATTCACCACCAGCCTCGAAGTATTCGATCGCATATCCTCCGCCAGCACCTACGGCGAAGACTACCACCTATTCGAGACTAAAGTCTCAACCGAGCGAGCGCGCTTCTTTCTGTGGGGTCAAGCGGTAGGATTCACGGGATCCTCTGGGCCCCATGAACTACTGCAAGACCCTGTAGTACAGCACGAAGTTAAGAAGCTTTTGGAATGGGCTATTTACTTTTTTGAGAATTCGGAGGCAATGAGGGAACAGCACAGACCAACGAGGGGACTCATTACGTTTCTACCAGGACGGAATGCAACTACGAGTATGGCTTTGGACTATCCGCGCGGAAACGTGGTAATGCTGCAGAAGAAAACTTCTACAATAGGAAAGGTAAAATGGGCTTTCTCAGGGAAACGAAAGTGCGAGAAGTTGCTACAAGAGATCAGTTGGTTTGTCGATAAACTTCACGAACTTATCTCCACGTCTGGTATACAGCAATCTCGGCTGGAACAACTCCCACCAACTATTACAACTTTGTCGAACCAGTCTGGCGCGATACAGAGCCGCATCGAGGCTCGCAGGCTGCAGTCGAGTATTCGGCGAATGCGGACGAAACAGGCTCGCCGCGTCGCTGCGGTGGCAGTCAGGCAACCGCGCAAAATTGGAAAGGATGATAGGTACAATACATTGCCTAGTAGGGACATTGAGAGCCTTGATGCTGACCAGTGAATGTGATACAGAAAACAATTGGATCAGCCTGCAGACTACTTTTGGTGGTATGCGGGTCTCGGTAGTGCATCAGGCACAATAGTTTTTTTTTTTGACCGCAGTTTGACATAGCCCGATTATCATCAGCAGCTGAATGTTATGCGACATCGGATGTAGTTTAGCGTATATGAGTTAGATTAGATAAAGATGCGGCTTTTCAGAATTTTTAGTTCGATGTATTTCTTGCTTTTCCCTGTTATCAATTTTCTAATTCAATTCGTTTCGGTTTTCTCCCCTGAACTCTTCGTATCGAACTACTCTTCTCTTTCTAATGTGGATAAAGCCAATTTGAATTACATCATTGTGCTTAAGTGTGAAGTCACGTACGCTACATATTGTGCATCCCGCTTTACTCCTGTCACAACTATCGAGTAAACATACCGCATTTCAATGGCAGAGGCTTGAGAAACTGCAACCCGTGATGTAAATAATCCAGGTGCGGGCTCATCCACAAGCATCTGGCTGTGATATCAAACTTTTTTCTCGATTATTCCTTGAACTTGTTGTGCGGTGTGGTGGTGGGTATCTTAGGGCTAGTCGTTAGGCCTAGCATACAGTAGTCATCTAGCACTTTTGGGCGAGCTTCATCTGTATTCTTGCAATTCATACGGTTACACTCTAGATTCGCTGCGCATCGTGACGTACCTGCACACTTACGTGAGATTACGTCCTACAGAACTTGCCCCAAGTCTCGGCGGAATCTCTATCTCTTTGGTGTAACTTTGTTTGAAAAGCATAGTTTTGGTCGCATACCTGAAGATGAAGTTTTCAAAGAGTAGGGATAAGTGTCATAAATTACCCAGGTGTCCCTTCAAGTGATGGAACTGCGACAAATCGATCTCCATATTGCTTCGGTGGTGGACCGGCACTCAATAGATTTCAGTACTACCACCGAGAAGCAGTCGTAAAGAGATTGCGATCATTTTCGGGAGTGCTCGCATCCTACTTGAATACCCTCTTGTTGAGGACAATTGAACTTATATTGATCTTACGGTAAAGAGGCTGTATACTTTTATCTAATCAAAATAGGCTTTAGATCAGCTTCTGCCACTCATACTCCACTAGATCACTAGGAGAGCTGAGACTCGGGAATCACGGGAAACTGAAAGCTGTAGTTTACTTTTTTATAAGCCGCACAACCGCGATTGCTGAACGGGCATATTGTTGAACGGAGTAGAATTTCGTATGCAAGAGACTTGGCAGCAGTTACGGAAGTCCTTACTTCTGATAGAAATATTGACAGCGGTTAAATATCCCAACATTGTCCTCATTATACCTAGTGACGGCGTGATATCGATGCGGAGAATCCGCTGACTCCACATTCGAGTGAACGGAAACAATCGAGACAAGCATCTTCATTCATTTCATCATTATTCTCTCTCACTCCCTCATTCGCTCTATTGATCCAATTATTCATCCACTCATCTCGCCATCATATACTATTCCAATCCCGCATCCATATCAAACCCACCCCTCACCCTCTATACAATTCACGTACCACCTCCCTTCAAAGCTTCATGCTTCACAGCACAATTCTCAAGATGCGCAAGCGTCTCCTCCACATCATCCAACGGATCATCCGGCCGCCACACCAGCAGCCGTCTCGGCGGTAACCTCCCCTCCAACCGATCCAACAAATCCCTAATCCTCTCCACACTCGGCTCCTTCCCCCCCTCCAACTTCTCGGGCATCCTTCCAACCCTACACACATGCGGCAACACCACCTTCGCCGTCGAGCGCGCCCCACCAGCCCCAACACACCTCACCAGCTGCGAACACTCCGGACAAGTCGCAATGATCGTATTCAAGAACCACCGGATCCGCTGCTTGCTTACGGGGTTGAACTCCTCAAGGAAGCAATCGAGGCACCTGCGGACATCCGACTTTGTCTTTGCGCTGGCTTGCTTGTGCGAGAAATGCCAGAACTGGCGGAGTCGGATGCATTTGGAGCAGACGCGGTGGTAGCGCGCTGGGTCGTTGCGCTCGAGGTGGAGGCGGAACCTAAGGGTGTCCTGTTTGCTCAGATGCACGCGACCGACTACGACGGCGAGGTATCGGCAGGTTAGGGAGAGAGTGTGGAGTGAGAGGGGTGGGAGGTGGGAGGTGATGAGCTGGTGGAGTTCCGGGGGGAGAGCTAGTAGGGACATTGCGGGTCGCGTTGAGGGAGGTGAGGAAGGGAGTAGGTTGACGGTTGCGGCTGATCACGACGATCTAGCGCCCGAGAAACTGTGACTGGGCATTTTGTGCAACCTGAGCAACGACTTGGCTACGGTTAGTGTTCCAGTTAAAAATAGACCCACCCTTGCAGTTCAAATCCGGGGCATGGGAGGGTACTAAGCGGCATGTCGTACCAACCAGGTGCATTACGCGGCTACTCGCAACACAAGCACTAACGTTCTCAGTGGTGTAGTGGCTAACGTTTGCATCAATAGGTTTACCCCATCAGATGGCCAGGTGGGGTCGCGAGTTACCGATGCTTACGTTCGAACCACGTCGATGAGTAAACGTCGCGCGCATACTTTTTTCATCTGTTCCCTATCAATATAGTTTGCGGTCAATATTTTCCTCCAACGTCTAGGGTGTCACCCACTGAGATATACTGCAAACGTGAAATGGGCGGTCGCTTAAGCCGTCGTACACACCAAGTTTCACTAGCGTACACCAGGCAACTAGAACCATATAATGCGATAACCGTGCTCAGTGGTGTAGTAGTTATTCTCTGCTTTGTTCACTTACATAATATTGCCCCATCCTGGCCAGATGGTGGCATATAATTATCGAATCAGGTCGCGGTTCGAACCACACCGATGGGTAACGGAGCGCGCGCGCGATATCTTTTTTCATCTGTTCCCTATCAATATTAAGTAGTTTATAACAATAAGTTCCTCCGATGTCAGATGTGCTGCAAAACGTGAAACGGTCGCTTAGGCACTTCGTACACAAAGATTCACCGCGATACACCAGGCGGTTACAACCATACACGGCAACAACCGTTTTCAGTGGTGTAGTAGTAACTGTCCGTATTAAAATTATCTGCTTATCAGATTTGTGCCTCATCGTGGGCAGATGGGTAGATAATTTGATCGGAAATGACTAGGTTCGAACCTCACCGATGGGTAACGGTTCGCGCATAATTTTTTTGTTCCCTATCAATATAGTTTGCGATCAATATCTTCCTTCCGATGTATGGCGAACGTGGAGCGGGAGGTCGCTTCGACACGTCGCACATGCAAAGCACCAACCGTGCTCAGTGGTGTAGTAGCTATTGTCTTTGTTCACTTACATAGTATTGCCCCATCATGGCCAGATGGTTGCATAAAATCATTGTACCATGTCAGATTCAAACCACAACGATGGGTAACGGCGCGAGCGAATTTTTTTCATTTATTCCCCATCAATATAGTTTGCGATCAATATACTCCTCCAATGCTCAGAGGTTCCTCCCGCTAAGACTGCACTGCAAACGTAGAGCGGGAGGTCGCTTAGACACGTCGTACAAACTTCAGTTTAACCGAGGTACACTAGGTGGCTACAGCCTTGCATGTCACAATCGTTATCAGTGATGTAGTAGTAAATTCGAAAGTAACCTTAAGGCTTAGGATAAGGCATTGCCCTAGATGGCGGTACAAGGTTGATACGCGCATTAGGGGTTCGATCCACACTAATGAGGGGTGGTGTATATTTTTTTCTGCTTTTCCTGCCAATTTTGCAACACAAAATTATCAAATGAAAAAGAACCCAGACGGGGTCCAGTAAGCACCCGTACACTCGAAATCGCTCGACGTTAATAAGGAAGTCGATAATGCAGACGGAAGTCACCAGGCCATATTCACGTCGTACATACGTAATTCACAGAGACACACCAAGTGGCTGCAACTATGCCAAGTAATAACCGTACTCAGTGGTGTAGTGGTAAACGTATGTTGCTTACTGCCTTATACACCCATCATGGCCAGATGGTGGCACAAATGAATATTCTCTGCATACGGTTCGATCCACACCGATGGGTAACGGCACGCGATGGGTAACGGCACGCGCAAATTTTTTTAAATTTTTTTTTCAGTTTTCTATCCATCGTTCAACATCTAGAGTAGTGGGGAAGAAATGTCATAGGGGCGTGGAATTTGCGGTCCTGAAGTGCGCACTCGAAATGGATTCACAGGGGGTACAAAACCCAGTTACTACTGCACTAGAAACAACCGTTGTTCTCAGTAGTGTAGTGGCAACTAAATACCATATTCTCACAATAGCGTGGATTTGCCTAACCCGGCCGGATAGGAACATTACCATGTGTTGTGTGGAAGGGATTTGGGTTCGATCCATGACAGCGATGGGGGCGCGGCACGTGCACAATTCTTTTTCAGTTCCTACACTTCGCACCTCTTGAAGGATCTTGTGGAGAAGAAATGCTATAGGGGCGGTCCTGCAGTGGACGCTCGAACAGGTTCATAGTGATACAAAAAGCGGTTACAACTATTTATGTACAACCGTTGGTCTCAGTGGTGTAGGGGTCACTACTGTACGGTTTGCATATATATTACCCAATCTTAGCTAGCAAGGGTAAAGATTATGTAAATTACAACGTACAGGTTCGATCCACGACAGCGATGGGGCGGCGGAGCGCGCACATTTTTTTCTAATTCCACTATCCACACATAAGACCATCTTCAACTTCAAGAATCTAATAAAGAAATACCACAGGGGCGTGGAGTCTGCGGTCCCGCTACACCGTGGGCGTCGAAACAGGTTCATAGAGGTTTAAAAGGCAACTACGACTATATAATAAACAACCGTTGTTCTCAGTGGTGTAGTGGTTATTGTACAGGGCTTTTCATGATGGCTTTACCCAGTTCGGCCAAATGGGGTACATTATGAGTGAAAACCCCATACAGGTTTGCTCCACCACAGCGATGGGGGCGGCGGCGCGCGTATTTTTTTGTTTCCTACCTATCGCGCAACTTCAAAAATCTAGAGTAGTGGAGAAGAAATATTATAGGGGCGTGGAATTTGCAGTCATGCAGTGGGCGCTCGAAACCAGTTCACAGTGGTACAAAACGCAGTTACAACTGTACAAATAACAGCCGTTGTTCTCAGTAGTGTAGTGGTTACTTTCTCCTTTTACACACCAAGCTTACCCAAACCCGGCCGGATAGGGATAGTACTAGTGTTACAAGTATGCGGGTTCGATCCACGACAGCAATGGGGGCAGCGGCGCGCGCACAATTTTTTTTTTTTCAGTTTCCTACCCTGAGCATAACTTCAAGGGTCTAGCGGAGAAGAAATGCTGTAAGGGTGTGGAGTCTGTGGTCTGTGTAGTAGGCACTCAAAACTAGTTCACAGTGGTATAAGAGGCAGTTACCACTGTTTCTGAGTAACAACCGTTGTTCTCAGTGGTGTAGTGGTTACTGAATACCCAATTTCGCCCACAACATGGATTTACCTAACTCGGCCGGATAGGAATGTACCCATGATGTGGTAGAAAGGTAATTCGGTTCGATCCATGACAGCGATGGGGGCGCGGCGCATGCACAATTTTTCTTTTCAGTTCCTACACTTCGCACATCTTCAAGGATCAAGTGGAGAAAAATGCTATAGGAGTGTGGAGTCTGCGGCCCTGCAGTGGGCGCTTGAAAGAAGTTCACAGTGGTACAAAAGGCAATTACAGCTATTTAAGTACCAGCCGTTGTTCTCAGTGGTGTAGTGGTTACTGTGTTCGATTCGTCATGAAGCTATCATCTAAACCCGGCCGGATTGGTGATAGCACATTTGTGAGAAAGTAACATGGGTTCGATCCATGACAACGATGAGGACGGTGGCGCGCGCACAATTTTTTTTTTCGGTCCGTTCTCTACTGCTATTACGACACTAAGCATCCAGCAAAAAAGGAATACTATCGGGGAAACGGTGCTCGAGGTACTACTACATCGGGCTCATGTACATACATAGGGCATCACTCGGTGATGAGTAAGGATGTCAAGATTCGCTACCGTCAGATAGCACCGATAGTCACTATCGTTGAAAGATAGTTGGTAGTCTCAATAATATTAACCTCGTACCGTTGTATCACTAATCATTAAAACCTTCATAGGTCGAGTTAATGCTGCGGATCCCCATCGAAAAGGCTAACGACTCTCCTCCGAACTATGGGCGTATATTGTCCCAGGCTTACGCGATAACCTTCCGAGTATTCCCGTTCTCCGGATGAACTAAGTTACCGCTGGTCGGCTCGTCCACGAGGTTCGGTACTTTTGCTACTACCAGGATTCTCCCTGACAAGAATCATTCAGGGTCTTCCCTACCGCACTCAGCGGTTATCTTCGCATCTTGGTTGCTATTTCGAACTTGGAATACTTCACGCCTTGGATATATTGCCCCAACAGCCCAGATATTTGTGTCCTTCGTTCGCCGCCACAATATTTCCATAAATGAAACATAGCAGCTTTAGATCTTCCTAAGATAAAGATTCACCTGCGTTGGTTAGTATGATGGTAAGATATTTTAGACCCTGGATTACTGTTCCGGGCTATATGCTTCATACGTAATCAGTAATCAAAGGGCGTTTGGTATGAGTTCAGCGACCTGTAATCATACGCCGCGGCTGAATGCCATCCTGTGTAGGTGGCATTGCTGTTCACTCTCCCCAGCTGTGTTATCTAGTATCCACCACTGCCTTTTCGTTCCCATCCCCGTCTTTGTGCTTCGCGACATGCCTACTGTAATCACAATCCGCGGTATGAGGCCCAACAGGTGTAAGGCTGCGTGGTATGAATCAGTTCGCCATGTAATCAGCCCTCCCGGCATGAAGCACAAAGCCCGATATAGTAGTTGGAAAGCTAAAACTCCACCGATACCGGTACTGTTGATGTTCCCAGCATCCGGTGACAAGCAAGGCACTCTGTGCTACTATACTACTGTGCTACGGGTTCGAATCCCGGCACCTGCTCCACAAACAACCTCAACACGCCTTCTGCGCTTTCGATCGAACATGCTGGTCAGTCAACCAAGACCTAGTACCCAATAAGGGGGTGGGGGTGGAACGGACGGGGATTGGCCGGTTGGGGTAATCCACTGTGATGACATCAATGAGACCCTGCATGGGGGAGGGGAGAGTAAGAGGGGCGGTGGGGGGGTGGATAAATGGGGGGAAGGAGAAAGGGATGGTACATTTGACTGAGAGGAGGGCTTGGCGGACACGTTGGGGTCACACCGAGGAGTATCAGGGAAAAATGGATTCTGTCATACTCTAGTTAGAGTGAACACAGTATGAATAACACACACACACACACGCAAGGCACTAGCCCAATAGGGTGAAGCGGTGAATGAGTGATACCGTCTGCGCATTCTCCTACTACTGTGAACTAGGTACATGTTGTGATGTGGGGAGAACCGTGTGAATAGACTTAGATACAGAGAAGGAGAAGGAGAATCACTCGAGCTATATATGAGAGAGGTGTGTCTTGTGCCTTACCATCAGCCCCGCTACGGTTAGCTCGTGTCAGGTCGATATATGTATATATGCAACAGTACATTTCATATGCCACTTTCGTCGATTCGGTACACTATGTACTTTTGATTAGCGTCTAAGTCACTGTATGTACTAGGGAGATACCAAAAGTCGGGGGTGTCCCATAAAATGCGGAAATTCTACACCTCCACAACATTTGCTGTATAGCGAATGATGAGAATCTTGGCATTTCTCGTATGGAGAAAAAAGTCGAGCGCTCTTTTGCCCTGTGTCACCGCGCCCGACTTACCCTTGTACCCAAGTACTTCCCGTGTAATAACATCCTTCATTAGCTATTCACTTAACCCACAAATAGAGTATGCATTCCACCATGGTGAATTATTTACTTTTGATAATTTATTGGATAAGTGATTTCGTGGCCCTGCTCTCGGGAGAGCCGCGGATGGATAAGATGGTCGACGGTCTGTTCTACCATACTATGGGCTGCAGTATCCACGTTCCTGATGTCCCACCGATTTAACCGATCAAGCAACCCATTGCCCTCGAAGATGCCGGTTAGTAAATGCCTTCTTTCTCGCTTGTCTATATTCGCACTCTGTGCCGGCTATGCATCGTACAAGGTTATCCCGTTCCCAGTTTGTCTAGCCACGTGCTCGCAAGCTCGCAGTTGGCTGAATTTATTACGCAGCCACACTGGGCAAGAGAGAACGTACAAGGGTACAGGTGTAACGAGCCCCTTCTCCGCTCGGCACTCTGGGTTGGAATCTTACTCTCACGGTGATTAGAGGTGTTTGTTTAGTATAAATACTCGTTCAATACATTTCATATACACCGTCCGTAGATCTAAGAGACTCCCCGATACTATATCACATATGAAAACACACATCATAGTCTAAAACCTGAGTACCTATTTTTTTGTATTAGATGTCTCGTATTGCCCGTCCAAATCATAGCCTATCATGTCAACCAGCGTGAGCGTTCGGCAGTCCTGCGACCTAGCCTCGCGTGCATATCAATCGACAATGCCCTTCACCCTTCGATTTCCACCAGTAGTAACGGAACAAAAATCATCCGACAGAAACCCTCCAGACATATAGCCACCCATACCTTACACCCTGGACTAGCCGGACAATCCAAACTCATATATGCGGCCAAAGTCCGGTCCAAATCGGGGTCTTATAAGCATCGAGGGGAAGCTGGCGCAAACTAACGACTGACTCGACAGTAAGGAATATCATAGCGAAAATATAGATAACCAGCGAACACATTGAGAAATCAAACTTTATACGCTCCAATCTCGATGGCTGGCGATCTTTGTTGACGGAGACCTCCGTCCTTAGGGTCATGAACACCCTCCAGATCTCTTTCTTAAAGTTCCCGGTATCCGAATGCAACTTCAGGTTCCACAGATAAAGAAGCGTACGTCTGCTTTCGCTCCCCAACGTTCGGAACGGCAAGACCAGTATGACGCCGGCTGACAACATTCCCACGCAGGTTATCCGCCATATCCACATCTCCACCACAGTAGGAAAGTGAGCTTTCCATGCCATGATGTGAAGACCCCCATACATGAAGATCAAAACCCCAGGAAGCCCGAGTTTAAGTTGCCTCTGCCCGGGACTTTCCAACATCGCTGTCGCTAGATCGAACATGATTTTGCACGCGATATATGGTGCACCGGTTCGATGTTTCTCGGTAAGGAATCTGCCATCAGTTTGGGTTGCGACAGATGTGGTGGGAGGCACGGGAGACAACTCGAAGGGATTCTCGCCAGCCGTCTCGGCAAAAGGGTCTTCCATATCTTCCTCAGGCGTGTTGGCAATGGTATAGGCGGGCTCTCCAGGTGCCACCCTTTCGTTGTGGGGCATTGTAATTTTCATCTCGATGTCAGTGTGTAAATCGTCGGGAGGGAGAGGAAATTTCTCAGTTTCCATATTCTTAGCATAAGGTCGGAGTGCTTCCAGCTCGACAGGTTGGTCCACATCTAATGGTTTTGACCACCATAAGGTATACAAAACCACTGCAATCAGTACCTGAATGGACACATGCAACTCTAACAGCGTTACTGTCAACCCCGCAGCTACCCTTCCCAGCGCCTGAACCAGCATCCACCCAGCCTGAACACACACCACTAACTTTGCGATATTGTTGGCTTTTCCTTTGTCGATGATATCCTGCTTGCGAAATGCTGTCCTATCCAACAACCTAAATCCTTCTTTATTTTTTTTAATCGCCCACCTGAACCCTTCTGCCGTGAGCGTCGTAGTGTAGTTCTCCGAACCGACCCTGGGAGCTATGAACCCTCCCATCAGAACGAAATACGCCCCCTCAACTCCAATAAGGTCCTCATCGCTGCCGGGTTTGACATTGCCGAACTCATTACACCAATACTTCTGCAGTGCCTTCGCCTCCAACCACTGACTGCATGCACGAAGTAGAACCAATTCGGGAAACAACGCGGCAGTAATCGCCCAGAACAGCTTGTGTCGAATGCGGTCCGACATGGGGGCATTTGGAGTGATATTCGGATGCATGGCAGTCCAGACGGATAGTCCGAAAGTCGTTAAACATGACCAGAGAATTCCAACCGTGCCCCGACCCTTTGGTTCGGCCATGTACCCGATCTCGGGCACCGTTGAATTGGAGTTTAGCGATGGAACAGAGAGTGCGGACGCTGCTGCGGCAAGCGCGAGAAATACACACACATGTGCACCGCCCATTTCCACTGCGGGCGCGGGTGCGCGAATATTCTGCACTGGACAGAGTTACAATTTCAACTCTCCATATTACATTGATAGTGCGGAGTATCGACTTACCTGTGTGCTTTAGGTTTAGTTAACCTTGAGTTTAAGGATATGGTTGCACCACCACCCGGGGATGCAATCAACCTGCGACCTATGTTTTTGAACGTTTGTGGGTTTGGCTCGGATCCGTCGTCTGGAGCGGTTCCGTTGGATATGTTTGTTAGTTGAAGTAGGTCCCGAGTATTGTGATGAGTACTTCAAGAGATCACCATGTGCGGGGAAGTGAATGGGTAAATGTCTTTTCTGTCCTGCGAGGTGCGTCGCAGCTAGCCGGGATATGTGCGTCATATTACTATATGTTGGCATCTTGTGTCACTGCTCTTTAACTAGACCGGCGGTTGCCCGGGGATCGTGGGGGTGGTTTCATTCGAGCAAACACTCCATCCTATCGTGTTGTTCAACTGAAGAGAGGACTGTAATTAAACTCTATTCTTACCTACAATTAGGCCTGACTAAGTTTTATGCACGCTCGCTACATACCATCTTATACTGGATTAGTATATAAGAACTACCAAAGCCTATGGAACACTAGATATAATTGGCAGCAAGAATTTGTTTCAAGCAGGCTTCTGATACAATTCTCTAGATCAATGGCGGTTAACAGCGGAATTTCCCGGTCCTCGTGTTCCGCGATATGTCCGGGTGGAGACAGGCAGTATTGCACTAACGCTAAGTTCTTGAACGCGTTTGAAATGCTACCATTTGAATCTCGAGGTGTAGCGCAGTTGTCCCGGAGCGATGAAAGTGGCAGGCCGGACACATTGTTCAGTCTCAGTACGGTACAGTTTCGGTTGTAAGGAACGGAGGTCTTTGTGTGTGTGTGTGTGTTATTCATACTGTATTTACTCTAACTAGGGTATGACAGAATCCGTTTTTCCCCGATACTCCAGGGTGTGACCCCGACGTGTCCGCCAAGCCCTCCTCTCGGTCAAATGTACCATCCCTTTCTCCTTCCCTCCATTTATCCACCCCCCCACCACCACCCCTCCTACTCTCCCCTCTCCCATGC
>Ga0307515_10010746_pt1 | contig 17472 bp, 4 predicted proteins | sample 17_EM_MG_FD_194513 | JGI IMG/M metagenome (GOLD analysis project Ga0307515, IMG submission 194513) | Populus trichocarpa ectomycorrhiza microbial communities from riparian zone in the Pacific Northwest, United States - 17_EM | ecosystem: Host-associated > Plants > Roots > Unclassified | place...
GGTAAGGAAAAGGCGTTTAACTAGTTCCTTATTAGTTTCCTTAGCTAGCTCTTCCTCCCTATTATTAATAATTTAGTTAATTTTATATAAGCTCGTTATAAAGACCTTATTATCCTTTTAGTATATATTAAAGTAGAACGCTATAGCGATAATTGCGGTAATATATACTATGGGGGGTTATATAATAATAGGAGCGTATTTAACTTTAGGGGCTTTTAGGGTACTAGCGCTATTATTACTTCTTTTAGCTCCTCTCGTATCTTTTAGAGGTTATCCCTTATATCCTATTAATACGTTCTTTTCTATACTAGTTAAATCTACGCGATTTAGACGTCGTCTATATTACTATCTATCCTACTACTATATATAGAGTCCTCTTTAAATATAGCACTTTAGGAAAGTATCTTTATTAGTATAGAATTCTTTCTAGCTTTGCGGCGGGTGTCTTTTTAGGTAAAGGCTAGGTCACAGGCCTAGACATCTTATTAGTAGGTAGGGTTAGCCTTTACGGCTAATATCTTACGATTGGTTCGGATTTCCCTAATAAAGGAGAATACTTTTGGTCTATCCTCCGGCTAGATAAATTGTCTTTACTATACGTTTAACCAAATATTAAAATAGAACATCTATTTTCGGCTAAGGATTATATTATAGGACCTTAGGTCCAGGATACAAAAAGGGATACTATATTAGTGTCGTCCGTTAAAAGCGATATATAACTTTAAGATATAGGTAACCGGCCGGCCAGCTTAGCCGTTATAGCCTTTTACCTAAATAGGCTTCTTTAGTTAGGTAGCTTTTATATTTAGAAACTTAGTAATATTATTTGTATAGGCAGTATTTATAAAGGCAAAGCCGTTTACTCTAGTATTAATAAAAGCGGTTATATTAACTCTATATTTATTTTAAGATACTATATATAGAACTATAAAATACTTTCCACCTATTAACTAATTAAGATTAATCTCTTTAAGATTAATAAGGTACCCTAGGGGGGAGTCTTTTCCTAGGGTTCTTTTTTCCCAACTTATTAAATATTTCTCCTTCCTTTATCTCTTGAATATCGCATATATCCTTTAGCTTTAGGCAAGATAAGGCAAAGTAATCCTCCTTATTATAGTTATAGTATACAGCCAAGGTAGGGTTAATTGGGGTATTATAATAAGTACTAGTTAGTGGTATAGTACGTAGCTAGTTAGGCAAGGCTCGCTGGTATATAGATATAACCGCTTTTAGTATAAGAGCTATTATAGCTTATCTTCCTACTCTAGCTCCTATAGGTCTAGTTAATAAGTTTTAACTACTATAAGCCCTTTTTTATTAATTAAAACGGGTATTAATTCGCTTTAGTTTTAAGTCTAGCGATAAATATTGGGCTATAAGTCTTTAGTAGGTTAGTAGGTTATCTAAGGCTACTATAATCTTTTCTTATAGTTAAACCGTTAGCTTATTATATAGGTCCAAATAGTAGTTCTTAAGAAGAACCTAGCCTTTGCCCGCTAGGTATAAAAATTAAGTTTAGAACTTAGTAAAGGATTAGTTTAACTTTATAATTAAGCCATTATAGTTATAACGCGCATCCTATACTTTATTTAGGTTTATATATATAGCGGCTAAATACTATAGTATCTTATTAACAAATATAAAGTAAATAGGGAAGTTATCCTTAAATTTAGCTTAAAGGTAATGTAAGCTTTACAGTGCGAAGAATTAAATAAACGACTTAATTGTAAATCTATGGAAATCAAGTAGTATATATACATGAAGAAGGTATAGGTAATAAAATAAAAGGGTAGACTAATACGTAGTCAAAACAGGGTAATATAAGATATACGAGGTATACGAGGTATACGAGGGTAGTGCTGATATAGGCTTAAAGGCTGCAACCTTGTATCTTTAGCACAGTCCAAGTAGTCGGTTACACCCCCCCCCAGATTTAACGGTGTAGTTAAAGCTATAGAATATAAAAAGAGGGCAGAAGCTATACCAAAATAGGAAATTTAGATACAATTTAGGAGTAGCAAAGGGTAGGGTAAAAATGGCATATTGTGAATATTATAAATATTGCGGATATTGCGAATATTACGGATATTGCGGATATTGCAAATATTGCAAAGATGCTAGTTGCTAGATGGAACAGTAATCTAATATTAAATATCCACCAAATTTAACTGCTTTATCTATGCCTCGTGCTTTTAACGGGGTAAGATCTTAGTAAGGCCGTTGGTAGGCATCTTGTCTATAGGGACCTACTAGATATTAATCTTTTTGTCTTAGACTTCTTGTCTTAGCCAGTGCTAATAGACGTTAATATGTCGAAGCTTAGTATTAAGCTTTGGTGTATCCTGTCTTAGGAGTCATACGGTCTACATATTATCGCAGAGCACGGTAAAATCGCGTTCTAAGTTGAAGCCGATTGCCTTAAAGAATCGTTGCCACTAGATAATTTTAACGGCAGTAGTAGATAGGGAGAGAAGCTCCGCTTTGGTAGTTAAATGAGTAACAAATCGTTATAAGGTAGCTTTCTAATTAATTGGTCCTCTAAATAGCATAAATAGGTACCCCTAAGAGCTCCGTCTAATCTCCTTATCGTCCGCAAATACTATATCAGATACTCCGTAAAAGGTAATGTCTTCTCCTTCTTAGTTTTTGTAATAGACGTATGCTCTAAAGGCTTCGCCAGAGTATTTAATAGCTGTTGATTTTGTTCTAAGGTAGTAGGAAATGGCTTAGTTTGCTGCATTAAGGTGTTCTTAATTTGGATTAGTAAGGAATTCGGCCAGCTTAGAATGCGTCTTAGTAATATTAGGTCTTCTAAATACGGCTAGGTGTATAAGAGAACCAACCCGTTACTAATAGGCTAGTGTTCTTTAAGGGTTCGTCTGCTGGTCAGACGGAATCAGTTTAGTAGGTAGTAGAGATTTAGGAAATCTTCCTAGTTAAATATTAAATCAATTGGCTATCTTTTTGATATAGGAGTCTTGGCAAAGCCAGAGCTTCCTACTTGCTCGATTTTAACTGATTTAAATACCTAGGAACTATTGTAGGTCTCCTAGTACACGGATCTCGTATTAGTGCAGCAATTTTGCTTCAAATTCTTTAAGTCTTAAAAGGTCCTTAGCAAATAGGACGGCAATATTATCTATATAGAAGAAGACAATAAGTCGTCTATCGGTAAATAGGCAGTTAGTGCCTGGTACTGCTTCCAATCCAAATTTAGCCAGTATATTAGTAAGCTCTTTATACTAAAGTAATAGTAAGATTTTTAATCCGTATAGCGCCATAAGTAGCTTTAGGACATATCCGTTTTGATTAAATCCTTCTAGGCAGTAGTAGTAGATTAGTTTACTAAGCTTAGCATTTATAAATGCGTTTATAGCATTATACTATTAAATTTCCAGATTAAATGCGGCTGCTATAGCCATAAGAGCACAGAATATTTGAGTAGCTAGGGTTGCTGCATAGGTCTCTTCTTTAGTAATCTATAAGTCTTCGCGGACACATAGTCTAGCTTTAAGCTTTTGTAGGTAACCGTTACTATTAAGCTTATATTTAAAGACCAATTTTAGAGGAAGGATCTACTCGTTACTTGCCTCTTCCTTTAGTACAGTTTTAAATGTCCCCTAGCGTTTTAGGTTATTATATTCTTTTTCCATAGCCTTTTAGAAGCCAGTAGTTAAAGGATGCTTTCTTAGTTCTTTAAGATTCTTTAGTTTAGGAGGTAGATTGTTATAATATAGAGATAAAAATCTAGTTCGGTCAATGTCCTTTACTAGCCCTATAGTAAAGCCAGCGTAGTAACTAAATAGGGTAGATAGATTGGCTAGTGCTACTGCATGCGCTTAATATCAAATTCTTTTTAATCCTTCTGGTAGGATAAGGTCGGCAGAAGGTTTAGCTAAGACTTCGTTAGCTTATGGAGCTATATTAATTACTCTATTAGATAGTTTTGGGGAGCTTAGCTAGGTAGGGGTTGTCTTAATTATATCTAGGATGTTGTCTTAAAGTCCTTATAGTGAGGTGTTTGATTCTAGTAAATCTAGAGATACCGTTCTGCTAGGTGTCGGTAACTACTTAGTATCCTTCATACAAAGCTTTGCTAAATCGTTCGATTTAGATATAGTTATTTAATCTACACCTAAGGTAGATCTTTAAGAGTCCAGATTAACTATGTATAGGATTAATTCGTCCTTAGATTTGTTCTTATGTAGAGGTTCTAGTAGACTAATTATCTAGAGGGTGTCTTCTAATGCTTCCCTTAGTAGGTAGTCGATGTCTTAACCCTTAGGGTTATAGAACGAGGTCTTGTTAAATATAACGTCTCTAGTTTAAATGACCTTGCAGAGACTTAGAATCCAAATTCAATAGATATTAGTTAAATCATAGCCGACTAGGTATCCAATTAATGCACAAGGAGCTAGCTTATCTCCCCTTTTAATTTATTTGTCTAGTATATAGGTCTTATAACCGTATACATACATATAGGTAAGTGATAGCGGCTTTCCGTAGGCGATCTTATATGGAGTTTTCCACCCTAGTTGCTTATTTAGGGTTCGATTAAGTGTATAGCTAGCAGTAAGGAAAGCTTCTAGTCCTAGAGATAGGGGTAAGGATACTTCTAGCTGCGTAGCCCTTAATCGTTCCATAAGGGTTCGTTTAGATCGTTTAGCTCTACCATTTTGTTCTTCTATATACGGGGCTCGGCATTTAAAAGTAATGCCTTTGTCTGCGCACCATATATATAAGGTGTCTCCTATTTATCTAAAAGCTTATTTATTATCGCTCCAGAAGAAGATCACGTCTTAATAGAATTGTATTTTAATTAAACGGTAGGTCTTACGGATAGTAGGTAGGACAGTAGCTTTGTCCTTATTCTTGGCGGTAAATACAAAATTAAATTTAGAATATATGCAATAGAAGTGCATTATATATCTATCGCCGTTATACCCTAGTTCTCCAAGGGTAATAATATCAAATGCTACCCGCTTAAATGGTCAAGTGGCTAAAAATTCGTGTTCTTGTCTTTAAGAGATCTGCTATATGTGCTTTGATATTAAGCAAACTTCACACTCAATTTTAAGCGGTGCTCGTTCAGTAGTTAATTCGGTTAGCTCTATGCCATTAACATACTTAGGAAGCTGCTTAATAGCATTAGGTCCTATATAGCCGAGTATTTTATGCCATTTTATAGCTATAGCTCCAACTGGTTTACGGGCCATTTAGCTAGGCTAATATCTTCTTTTTAAAGTTAAGAATGTTAATTAAGTCAAATCTAGGGTAGGCTCTCTATGCATTAGTGCCTAGTGGCCCCCTAGTCGTTTCGCATAGTATACTATTTCGCCAGTTACTAGACGGTATAGCAAGTTTCATCCTAAGTCGAAATGGATATCGTTATTAGTAGCTCTTAATAGTGCTATAATATTTATAAAAAAGGTAGGTACTAGTGCTACATAGGATAGCTTCAATTTTAACTTCCTAGTAGGTGTATTAACAGTAATAGTTACTATTCCGTAAGCTTATATTTTTTAAAAATTTCCGCTAGCAATTAGGTAGTCGTCTTCTACTACTAGGTAGGAGAAGGTAAAGTCTTCTTCATTATTACAGACGTGGGTATCTATACTAGGGTCAAGTATCTAGGTATTCTGGAGTTTAAATAAAATTTAACTAGTACTAAATACGGCAGTATAGCTAGTCGGTATCTTAGAAGGTGGGGTTTTAGAATTAAAATCAATTGTAGATTCTACGTCCTTTTAATTATTCTCCTTTACTTCCTATTCTTCTTTTTAAATTCGGTTAACCACGCGTTTAATTAAAGGTATAGATAAGATCATTTTATCTACTTGCTTTTAGATATCTGCCCTTAGTCTCCATCCTTAAGGGCGCTTATACACAATAATGTAGTAGTAGTTATTAAATCGATGTATGAGACCGCATATGCATTTCTTATGCCATTTTAAATTTAAATTTGAATTGCTATTAGAATTAATATTAGAATTAAAATCTAAATTTAAGTTGCCTTAAAGCGTTGCGAAGGCTAAGTTATTAGTAGGGGTAGCAAAGGATGCTGCTTACTACATACGGTAGTGCTCCTTAAATTCCTTAATTAGATCGATAATAGATAGGGCAACTTTATCCTTCCGTTCTTTCCTAATAAGGTTTACTTCTAGTACTCCTACAAAACTAGAAGAGATAGGTTTAATTACTTAAACGAAATTATAGTATGGCCTAAATCCCTATACATCTAGTAGCTTTAATTATTCCGTAAGCTTATAGATATTCCGCCAGTTGTTTAACTATTTATCAATACTCTACTTTTTATTATAGGCTTTTAAAGCCGTGTACTGATTAAGGACGTCTTGTTTTTAACCTAAGGTAGTAGGGGCTAGTGCAGTCTTAAGTGCCTAAAGCCGTTTGTGTACCGTGTTAAGGTCATTAATAAGTAGAAGGTAGGCTACCAATGTAGTGCGAACAATATAGTTACTAATATCGTTTATAGCCCGTTTTTGCTTCTCGTATATACGAAGATCGTCTTTATATTTAGCATAGAGCTAGTTATATACGGTGAGCTGACTTAGGTCTAGCTTTGCTATTAATGTAGCTGTAGGTAGTATATCCCTTAGTATAGGACAACTTAGTTATGCTAGCTTTAGACACTCGTCTTTTTTAGATAGGTTAATGTACTCCTATACCTCGTTAGTTTTAGCAGTGTCTTAGATGATAAAGAACCACTGTGTCCAATCAGATGGCTGGTTAAGGATAAGGTTAACTTTCGATTCGCTTATGGTCGTCATTTTTAGGATTTAATAGGTCAGGCAGGGTCCAATTGGCGTCTTAGCAAAAACCTTATTTTAACGTTTCGAACTTTTGATTTAATTCGTTAGTTCGTTCGTCGGTCAGATACGTACGATCGTTAACTGGGGTTGATTGTCCGTTCGTTTGGTAGGTGAAGAAGCTTAAGACACTGCAAAGGTAGAAGTAGTGACTTCTTAAATAAGGTAGTAGATTAATTGGTTAGTAGGTGGTGCAATCCGGGCTTATAACTTTAAGCTTTGCAGTGCGAAGAATTAAATAAATGACTTAATTGTAAATCTATGGAAATCAAGTAGTATATATACATAAAGAAGGTATAGGTAATAAAACAAAAGGGTAGACTAATACGTAGTCGAAACAGGGTAATATAAGATATACGAGGTATATAAGGTATACGAGGGTAGTGCTGATGCAGGCTTGAAGGCTATAACCTTGTGTCTTTAGCACAGTCCAAGTAGTCGGTTATAGGTAATATTATATCACGGAGTAAGTATAAGCGGCAATAATATATAGCAAGGTAGATATTATTAAGCTATATACATAAACTGTATAAGGAGGTTAAGATATTATGTAAGGAAAGAAGGTAGGAAAATGGGAAGAAAGGGTATATATTGTGGACTTAGTTGCTTAGTTAATATATATATAGAGCAGAATAGGATTTAAGTAGTAGTCCTAGTAAAACTTAGCAGGATTTAGTAGAACTTAGTAGAATATAGCAGAATATAGTAGATTGCCATTATATTGCCGCAGATTGCTATTAGATTGCTATCTTATAGTCGGCCTTTAGTTACTAAGTTAGTAGAAATAGGTAGATGTATACAAGGTGTTATGGAGGTGTCCTATAATAGTACCCCCCCTTTAAACTTAAGCTTCTGCAAGGTAGGACTATGGTAGCTCTAGGTAAAGTATATAAAAGTCTTCTATAGCTTATATAAGTCCTATAGAGTTAACAGGTTCCTATAAGGGCTTAATAAAGCCTCTCTATTTTATAAGATATATATATTAGCGTTTCCGTTTATTATACTTAATATTATTAATTCTTTTAATAAAGTACTCGTTTTTACTATCTACTTTAACTAGTAGGGGAGGGTCTTATATCTATTTAGGTAGGGCGTCTAATATAGGGGTAGTAGGGTAGAGGACTAACGTATAGAATACGAGGTGGATTTTAACCGTATTAGGGAGTTTTAGGTAGTAGGCGTAAGAGAAAATAACCTTCTTAACCTTATAAGGGCCAGGGTTTTTTTAATTAAGCTTCTTAGTAGGGCGTTTTTATATTTAGATTTCTTATATTTAGCTAGACGAAGTTACTAATTTAGTAGGCTAGTGCTAGGGTTCGTTTCTTATTTACTGCGGCTTTATAGATAAATTAGGCCTACATTATTTTACTAATAAGGAACTATTATAGTTTTTCTATCTTCTTTATAAATTTATTTACTTTTATAATTTATAGGACGTAGTAAGCGAGGTAAGGGATATTACTAAAAGGTTTAAAACCTATTTATAGATATTAAATATAATTAGCTAGAAATAGGGAGATCTTTATAGTTTCTAAAACGGAATTATTTATAGTAAACTTGGTAAATATAAGCTAGTTAATCTAGTTATCTTATAAATATAATATATATATATCCGGATATACTATTTTATTATAATATTTATACGTTCTATTTAACCGTCTATTTCCAGGTAATATATAGTAGATAGTAGTGCTTTAATATAGAGTTGGGTAGTTAGTTCTTTCTAAAATATAAAGATAAACTGGCTACCTCTATTAGAGATAATTGTTTTAGGGAGTCCGTAGAGTTTTTATATATAATTTAGGAATAGTTAGGCGATGGTAGGCATTAATATATTAGGGCAGGCGATTAAGTGCCTTATCTTAGATAGTTGGTCTATAACTACTATAATATTTATATAGCCTTTACTTATAGGGAGGTTAATAATAAATTAAATAAGCTATCCTTCTATCTTTAGTCTAGAATAGGAAGTAGCTTTAGGAGGCCGTTATATATCTTATATAAAGCTTTAGCTTATTAGCAGATAGAGCAGCTAGAGATATACCTTTATATTATATTATATATATTTAGCCAGTAATTCTCCTGTTAGAGTAGCTTTAGGGTTTTTTTTAGCCTGGGTAGCTAGTAACAGGTAGGTTATATACGTATTTAAGGGGCTTAAGCTAAAGTTTATTATAGTTAGGGATAACTAGGCGATTCCGATAATATAAGCGGTTTCTATAAGCTTTATATTTACTTAGAGAAATCCTTTTAAAGCGTCTAACGCTATTATAAATTAGCTTAAGCGTCTCTTAAATAAACTCGTTATTTAGATATTTATTAATTATAATCTATTTAATTAATTAATTAGTTGTTTTAAGGATATGCACTATAAGGTTTTTAGTAGGAGGATTAGATAGTTTAGGGCGGAGTAGGGTCTAATTTTAGTAAGAGCGCGCTTTTTCTAGTACTGGCGCGTCTTATAAGCGTTAGGTTAGGGTATTAGGCTTTTAACCTTAAACACTTAAGTAGTATATAATTAAGAATTAGAAATAAAATAAGTATTCTAACTAGCGGGCCTAATGGTAGCTTAGCTATTTTATAGTTATAAAGTACTATAGATTCTTATAGTCGCTAAGGACCTTAATTAAAAATCTAGCGCTCTTAGTTTAGGTTACTATTATTTAAAATATCTAATAATAGCTAGCAATTCTTTATTATAGATTTTATAGTTATATTTAGTTAGGCTTAGTTATTTTAAGAAGTATGCTATAGGGTGTAATACTCTATCCTTATTATATTAAGACAGGATACCTCTAGTAACGTAGTTAGATAAATTAGCTTCTATAATACTTATTTAGTTTAGGTTAAAGTGTTAGAGTATAGGCGTGGTAGTAAATATAATCTTTAGATAAATAAAGGCTTCATCCTTTTAGATTAAAGCTATAAGGGGTAAAACTAGGGCAGAGAAGTTATTAATAAACCATTAGTAGAAATTGGTAAATTCTATAAAAGCTCATATATCCTTAATATGCTTAGGTTCTTACCAGTTTATAATTACTTTAACCTTCTTTAGGTCTATTTATATACTATTTATAAAAATAAGAAGCCTAAGGTATAGGACTTCTGTTTTATAAATTTTGCATTTATTTATATCTAATTATAGACTAGCTCCTTATAGGGCTTATAGGATAAGATTAATATATTTTTAGTATTTAGTTAAGTTATTACTATATATTAGGATATTATTAATATAAGCAGTATAGAAGATATCTAGGTAAGGACGTAGGGTATTATTTATATAATGTTAAAACAAGCTTAGAGTGTTTATAAGGCTAAAGGATATTACTAAGTACTTAAATAATTTATATTAGGTACGAAATGTAGTAAGCTATTTATCTCCTTTTATAATATAGAGGCGGTCAAATATAGAGATAATATTAAGCTTTATATAGAAGCGAGCCTTACTTAGTTAATTTAGGGTCGCTTATATTAGTGGGATTGGATATTAGTTCTTAATAGTAACGGCGTTAAGAGCTTAGTAGTTTACGTAAAAGCGTAGTCCACTACCCGGTTTCTTAACAAAGATTACTAATACAGTTATAGGTAAAGAGCTTACTTTAATAAATTCTTTACTTAGGTTCTCATCTAGGTACTTCTATAGTACTTAAAGTTTATTTTAGAATATCCTGTATAGGGTCTAAATCTAGGCTACTCTCCTTCTTTAAGTATAATCTTATAATTATATAGTTAGTATTCTAGTAGCTTATTAGCTTCCTTTTATAAGAATACCTCTAGGCGGTTATAGTACTCTACTGGTACCTTTATAGTAGGGTTAGTATGCTTCTTTAATACTAAGGCCTTTTTAATATTAGTTATAGTAATAGTAAAGATTATATATTTAGGTCTTTTAGCGAGTTATACTAGCGGGGTAGCTTTAATTATATGGATATCTAGGGCGTTAAGCGGGCTCTAGTTGTCTATAGTTTCTTATATAGTTCCTTACTTAATTTTGGGTTCGGTATTAAGTACGGAGTTAGTATTAAATTTAGGTTTAGGTTATTTAAGTATCCTTTTTATAGTAAAATACCAGTCCTTCTAATATCTTCGCGTAGTAAGCTTAAGCTTCTGCCTAGCTTTAGGCGGTATAGTGCTTAGGATTAATTTATAGAGTTTAGTAGAATTTTTAGGCCCTTAATAGATATTAGTAGAAATCTTATATTGGTAGAATTTAGTAAAATTTCTAGGTTAGTGGAATCTAGTAGATTTAGGCGTAGGGTAGATATCAGTGGAAATCTTAGGCTAATAGATTTTAGTAGATTTCCTAAATTTTAGTTTAGGGTTAAGATGGTATATTATAGAGTATTCCTACTTATAATGCGGAGCAGTAAATAGAAGCTTAAGGTTATCTTAATTAATAACTACTTTGTGTAGCTTTATCTAGGGCTGTTTAAGGATTACCAGATAACCTAAGGTAGTAATAAAAAGCTTAATTAGTTCTTTGTAGTTTAGGTATTAGAGTTTTAGAGCTACTACGTAGGTAATACGGCCTAAGACAGTACGTTTGCCATTAAATTTAAATACGTTAATATGCTGGTTAAGAGTGGTTAGGGTAAAAATATTATCTTATATAAAGATCTTATTAATAAATCCTATACTGCTAGCTTCCGTATTAATTAGGATTTAAATATTAGCCTATTAATTATTCTACTAGAGGTAGTAGTTAATAGTTATACTATAGTCCTAAGAGTTAGAGTTTGTAACGTTAAATGCGTTTAATAAAATCCTATAGTAGAGCTATTCTAGAGAGCGACTTAGCTCTAAGACCTTTCCTTTAGAGGTAATTAGGACGGGGTTCTTATAGGACGTTAGTTAGAGCTTTATTCTTATAAACGGTGCTTACTAAATAAAAGGCTGGGACTAGATAAGGAGGGCTATAATTAATGGCTTAAGGTTAGAAGCGATAAATAGTTACTAATATTAGCTATTTATAAATTATTTTAGGGCGTAGGTAAGGGAATAAGATAGTATTTTAAAATATAGTCCTTACTTTTATACTTAAAGCAAAGGCCTAGCTTAATGCGTCTTTCTTATTTAGGGGACCTTAGTAGGACGTACTTTAGGGTTTTAGTATTAATATCTATAGCGTTAGAGTGCTTAGGCTAAGATAATAACTTAATAAATATTTATAGGGTTGTTATATTATATTAAGGAGCGTATTTCGGTGTTAGGTATAGTATATTATTATACCGTTTATTAATAACGTTTATATAGGTATTCAGGGCTCCTAGTAAGTCTACGCCTATTAGGGAGGTTTTTAGTTTAGGGCTTAGAGACTTAATAAGGCTGTTAATTAGTGCGGGGTCGTTCTAGCCTATTTCCCTTATATAATAGTTAAATTTAGAGAAATATACTAGGAAACTCTTCGTTTCTTAAGCTATATAGTTTATCTTTCCCTAAATAGTAGCTTAGCGGTTTAAGTTACTATATATAGCTTTAAGGAGTATAACTAGACTTTATACTAAGTTCGGCTAAAGAGGTTTAATAAGGTTAGCTGCCTCTTCTCCTAGTTAACTTAGGGTGTAATAGAGTTAGTTAGCTTTAGTTAGGTAGTAGTTAGTGTTACTAGTTAGCTTATTTTTAAGCTAACTTAGAAATAATTAAAGCTCTTATTATTTATTAGTAAATATTAAGGGATCTAGTAGTTATTTAAATTGTTATAGTATAGTAGTTAGCTTAGGGTAAGAGACTACTATAGGTTCGGGGCTTATGTTCCGCGTATTTATCTCTAGAGATAGCGTTTAGTCTTAAGGTCCTAGCGTAGGCATTTTAAGGGTGTAGGTTTCTTCTTAAAGGTCCTTAATTAATTACTAGTGTCATTCTTCTTATTTAGCTTATTATTAATTTAAAACGGCTTAGTTCTATATAAGGGCGTCTATAAAAGACTTCTATATCCCTACTAATTATTCTTAGAGTGTGAATATAATGCTAGTAGCCGTTATAGGAGTTTTGGATTTATTTTATATATTAATGGTAGTATAGGTGGTTAATGCAATATAGTGTTACGGAGTAAGTATAAGCAGCGATAATATATAGCAAGGTAGATATAATTAAGCTATATATATAAACTATATAAGGAAAAAAGGTTAGAAAATAGGAAGAAAAGGTATATATTATAGACTTGGTTACTTAATTAATATATATACGGAGCAGAATAGGATTTAGGTGGTAGTTCTAGTAAAACTTAGTAGGATTTAGTAGAACTTAGTAAAACTTAGTAGAATATAGTAGAATATAGCAGATTGCCATTAGATTGCTATCTCGTAGTCGGTCTTTAGTTACTAAGTTAGTGGAAATAGGTAGATGTGTATAAGGTGTCACGGGGATATCCTATGACATATTAGGCATCTCCTATAGTTTAACTAAAGAGGTAAAGTATCTTAGCTTCTTTAGAGGGGAAATAGCTATAGTTAACGCGGAGTTTTCCTTATACTTAGATCCTCTAATTCTTAAAAGTAGGGTTTATCATATTAGATAGGGGTTAGGGATTAAGGAGCTTAACGGACTTTAATTACTTTATTATTATATCCGTACTCCCTAGTATATTATATTTAGTAGAGTAAATATGTCGGCTAGGGCTTTAAAAAAGGGAAGCTATGCTATTTTATAAGGCTATAAGGCTTTCTAAGATCTCTTATAAGGTCTCTTATATATTTCTTACTTTAAGATAATTAGCTTTCTAGCTGGCCGTAAGGGCGCGAATCTCCTCGCGTATATCTATAATGTTATTATTATCTTTAATTTCCAATCCTAATTAGATCTTAGGTTCCTCTTAAGTAAAGGCAGCTCTCTTAAATAAGTTTATTTTAGGTGCAATTATTAGCTTCCTAGGGTTTATTAGTATTGTACGCTTTAGTTTTAATTCTAGGGGTATAGGTCTAGTCCTATCTGGCTTATAAAGTAGGATATTATTAAGGCCTACCCAGGTAGTATGGTGTTGTTTAGTATCTAAGTATAATGCGTTAACGCATTATTGTAGATAAAGTTTCCTTTTAGGGTAAGATATTAATTAAGGCCTTCCTAGGCAATATAAGGAGAGCTTAGTATAATATAACGGCTCGTATAAATACCTCTAAACTAAAGCTTATAGAATGCTATCTTACAAAGATACTAAGCTAAGAAGAAGGAAAAAGGGGTCGCTAGGACCGATATAAACAAATATATAGGGTAAGCCGCTAAGGCGCTAGCCAATTATAGGTCGGTAGAATATGGTAGAATTTAGCGGGTAACGTGCGACAGCGCCGTTTTATAGAGTGCCCGACTTCTAATCCGAAGAGCTTGCCGTCGTCCCCACGTAGAATGCTATATATAGTAGGGTACAGTGTCTCTCAGACAGAAAGTTGTAGGGCAGTTAGTTAGTCAGCTAGTCGCAATTAGTTAATAGGAACGCTATTAGTAAAAAAAGAAGAAGAAAGTGTATTTTAAAGATAGGACTATCTATCCGTCGTGCTTATCTAAGTTATTAAAGACTCTAAGGACGCGGGCCAATTTATATATCTATAGAAGGCCTATACTCTCCCAAAACTATACCCGAACTAGATGCTGAATCTTAGTAGGCTAATTTACCCCACTATAATAGTTTATAATTCCTTAATTTTCCATTCTTTATCTTTTTGTAACATTGCTCCTTATAGTTTTTTTTATTATTTTATACTTCTACTTTTCTACTAAGTACGTCTACTCTTGCATTTTTAGTACCCTTAATATACTAAATTTCGAAATAGTATGCTATAAAGATAATAGTAGTAGAAATACCTAAATAATACTTATCTATAATATATTAACAAAAATAAATAAATAAAATACTAGCTAAAAGCGGACTAATTATAATTAACGTAGTAATTAGAGAAAGAGAAGGCCTATAAAACTAAAAAGAGCTAACAGTAAAGGCTTAACCCTTAAAGGAACTTAAGGATAATATCTAAATTTAAGAATTAACTAGTAAGATTAAAAGTTTAAAGCACTAATAGGTGGTAGAGTAATGCGAAACTATATTACTAATATTAGTTAAATAAATAAGAATGCCTTGTGGATAAAAAAAGTACCTATACTTGTTAGTAACGATTTTAAAAGATATAATAACTTATAGAGGTATAATTAACTTAGAAATAGAACTAATTTAGATAACTATTAAAGGGAGACTCACTATTACGTTATTTGATATCCTACTATTAAAAAAAGGATAAAGTGGTTCTAGATATACTAGAGGTGTTACGGATACTTATTAGTAAATTAGACGAGCTATGGGACGTAGTACGGGATACGATAGAACTAGTAGAACTATATAACGAGTGGTAGGCGAAGTCATACAAGGTTAGGTAATGTTATACGCGGTTTCCCTCGTCTCTCTCTCCACTCCATCCACTATGATTTTCCTAATTCCATCCAGCCCTTCGCTTTTTTGCACATGTATGACTCGCCTTGGAAGACCGTCGAGCCCAGAGAGCTGTAGGGGTAGAATGTCATCGAACCGAAACGCTTTCTCCTTGACAAGCGCTCTCTCTACAGCACGACTGAACTTGGCAGGATGCGCCGTAGAAAGGGCAACATAATGTATGCCTGGTGCCGCCTCGGCGGACCGCAGTGCCGCAGCTACACCAACTGCAGAATGTGGATCCAGAACGTAATGACTCGAGCCCGAACTGTCAGTGTAGGGCCATTGGTATACGTCGCGAATAGTCGCCAATGTCTCCTCATCTGAAACTCGCTCCGAGGAGAACTCAGCCCTTACAGCATCCAGTAGTTCCTGCTCGACGGAGAAGCCACCTTTCGACTTCAGGGCGGTCTGCCATTCCTCAACCTTTAGACTTGCGATATCTCTTCTAATCTCAGCGCGGTCCATGCGTGAGCTGTACACGTCGTGTGCCATATACCACAAGAGCCGCTCAAAGTTGCTGCTTATGAGAATGTCCATTGCGGGGGATAACGTCTCTTTCACACCGCCGGCATGATCATTTTTCTCCTTCGAGCCGGTACTAAGGATTGGCTTCTCGTAAGTGCCAGTCTGCAAAAAGCGATGAATGATATCGTTCTCGTTTGTTGAAACAATGAGTCTTAAAATAGGAAGCCCCATTCGCTTTGCAATGAATCCGGCCAAGATATCGCCAAAATTCCCTGTTGGAACAGCGACACTGAGCCTGTCGGCGGAGGGATCGAAGGTACCAGAGCGAATTAGCGAGAAATATGACGCGAAGTAATAGCTAATTTGGGCCAGAATCCTGGAAACATTGATCGAGTTGATGGAGGTGATATTATGCGCCGCGTTGAGGGAGTGGTCGGTAAAGAGGTCTTTAAGAAATTCCTGGATGATATCGTCAGCGATCATGCACAGAATCAATGGACGAGGGACATGAACCTGGCAATCATCAAACGTCCCTTCAACGCTTAAGCAATGTACTAGACCAGTATTAGCTCTCCTCGCGCTGACTGACGGGAGGTCAGCAAAAACTAACCGTTCCCATCGGTCACCGTTGTCATTTGGGCCTCCTGCACTGGGGAAATCTTCCCAGTCGGAAACATGATGAAGATGGAAATGTCCTTCTTGCCCCTTAAGCCGTAGATGCCTGCGGAACCTGTATCTCCTGAAGTAGCACCAATGACGGTTAAGTGCTCGCGGCCCTGCTTTGCCTTGGCTCTGGCCTGGTTTCGCCTTTCAAGAAAGAACTCAAGGAGATTTCCTAGGAACTGAAGCGCAACATCCTTAAAGGCAAAAGTCGGGCCATGAAATAGTTCTAGTAGATGTATCTTCCTCTTATCGTCCAATGTTATAGTGGGTGTTACGCTTGGTGCCCGAAATGACGAGTACGATTGACGTATAATAGCTCTAAGGGAGTCGTGTGGAATTTCGGTCGGTGAGATGAAGAGGCTCAAGATTTCGAATACGAGGGATTGAAACGGGAGATTAGCCCAATCCTTCTCCCAGTTCGACGGCAGAGAAGGAATGATTTCAGGAACAAACAGTCCATTATCTGGCGCAAGACCTTTAAAGACTGCTTCTTCGAAGGATACCTGTAAACCCTAAGTAAAAGTGGCATGCGGAATGACGGAGAATCTACCCCAGAAGAGCCTCCACGGGTGCTTGAGTATATCTGTGAGGGGGTATACGAGGCCATTGGAGCAGAGAAAGATGGAGTGAGAAATAAGGCAACCTTGAGAGAATGGTCGGCAGTTCTAAAAAGATGGGTTCCTTAAACGCGGAGCGTAAAATGTTGCGGTGGCAATGCGCCCACCAGGGAAATTGAGGGAAAAGTTTGTGGGCTTGTTCGCAAATTCGCGATTTTTTCTCGAGGGTGGAGGATGGCTCGGGGAGAGCGTCGGTCACGTGTCAATATCCAGCTTTCAGAAAGATATAACAAAATACACGTGAGAGCAAGAATTCGTTGTTGAGATGTCTAAACTACGATGGGGGCCACTTTGCCGGAAGAGTTTGCCTGCTATCCCTTCGTCTGGCAGAAGTCACTTTTCGTATTGGGCGATTTTGGCGCTTTTGCTTGGGTTACTGTCGTTGCCGAAATATCGTGAACTCGCGCCGAAGTAAGCCCGCGCACACCCCCACCAACATCAAAACTATACACCCCCTATAGCCCCACTAATATAGCTCTAT
>Ga0307515_10010748_pt1 | contig 17472 bp, 17 predicted proteins | sample 17_EM_MG_FD_194513 | JGI IMG/M metagenome (GOLD analysis project Ga0307515, IMG submission 194513) | Populus trichocarpa ectomycorrhiza microbial communities from riparian zone in the Pacific Northwest, United States - 17_EM | ecosystem: Host-associated > Plants > Roots > Unclassified | place...
GTGGTCAGCGCCTTCGACGAGCGCGTGATCACCGACGTGCCGGCCGCGCTCCGCGAACTGGTCCAGGGCTTCGAGCGGCCGTGCGCTCACCTCGCGCTGCGCGGCGACCTCGCGCTCGCCGACGCGGCGACCGCCCATGTGCTCGTGCGCTGTGTCCAGGAGATGCTCACCAACGTGCTCAAACACGCGAGCGCCGCCAACGTGTGGGTCGACGTTTCGCGCGAGGGCTCATGGGTAGAGGCCCGCGTCACCGACGATGGCGCGCCAGCTCCGCCGGCTTCGCCCGGCGGCCGCGGCCTCGCCGGCATGACCGGGCGGCTGGCCGAGCTCGGTGGCGAGCTCGCGATCACGCGGCCGCCGGTCGGCGGCTGGACCGTCACGGCGCGTCTGCCGGTGAGCGCGAGGCCCGCATGATCCGGATCGCCCTCGTCGACGACCACCAGCTGGTTCGCCACGGCATCCGCGCGCTGCTCGAGCTCGACCCAGCGTTCGCGGTCGTCGCTGAGGCTGCCGATGGTGAGCAGGCGCTCCGCTGCGCCCGCGGCGGCGCAATCGACGTGATGCTGCTCGATCTCCGCATGCCTCGGCTCGGCGGCCTCGACGTTCTGCGCGCGCTGCGCGACGAAGGTAGCCCGATCACCACGATCGTGCTCACCACGTTCCATGACGACTCCGACCTGATCGCCGCGCTCAAGCTCGGCGCGCGTGGCTACCTGCTCAAGGATGTCTCGTTCGCCGATCTGGTCTCCACGATCCACGCCGTGTGCACCGGCCAGCGGGTGTTCAAGGCCATCGCCGCGCGCATCCCCGACGAACTCGGTCCGCCGTCGCACCTCGACGGCGCGCCCGAAGCGCTCACCCCGCGCGAGTCCGAGGTGGTCCGCCTCATGGCGGCGGGCTACAGCAACCGCGAGATCTCCGACGCGCTCGCCCTCGCCGAGGGCACAGTGAAGAACCACGTCTCGACGATTCTCGCCAAGCTCGGCGTCCGCGATCGCGTGCGGGCCGTGCTCATCGCGATGGAACACGGCCTTTTGTGACGCTGAGCAAGGCGTGATGGCTCGAGGCTCGGCGCCGTACGGTGCCGAGCGCGGGAGCGCCTTGCGATCGGGAGCAAGGTGACAGGCCGAGCGTCCGCTCCGGGTCTCGACGCTTGCGGGCGTGCACAACCGGAATGCGGCCAGCAAGTACGTGGCGACAGGTGGATCGGTGGAAGGCCGCGCGGCATCGCGCTTCTCGATGCGGTAGTCGACCATGCTATTTCCGTGGCTTGCGATGTCGCTCGGGAAGGTCTGCAGGTTCGGCCCGCCAATTCGGCGATGTTCGGCACGACCGCCTCGTACATGACGCTCGGCAAGGTCACGCAGCAGTACCCGACTGACTCCGAGGTTCTGCAGTTCATGCAGGCCCACACCAACTGGATCGATGACGCGGTGACACTGTTCCGCTCGCTCGTGCCGCCACAGATCCCGGTGCAGCAAGCCACAACCGCGCTGCGTCCGCCCACTGCGACGCATGAGGGGTGGAACCAGCAGCTGGTCACGCTCGGCCTCGGAGCTGGCGTGATCGCGACTGCCGCTGTCCTCGGGCTCCTCGGCGGCTACTTCGGAATGCTGTGATGACCGACCAGATGATCGACACCGGTCGGTTCCGCAGCGCGCGCGTGTCCGAACGCCAGACCGCATCCGGACCCTGAAAGCGGCAAGACGTGGGGAGCTACAACACCTACCGCGTGACCGTGCATCGTGTGATCACCAGGGCTGCGAACGACTTCAGCGCGCCTCGAGCTCCGTTGGTGGCGTCAGCGCGAGATGCATCGCGAGCGCGCGGTCGATCGCCGCGAGCGTCGCAGGCGTGACTCGACCCGCGCGCGCCGTCACTCTGGCCCGGTCATAGGTCATCACCATCGACGCGTTGGCGACGCGGTCATCCGCGAGCGTCGACCCTGGGCGACGCAGATCCGCCATGTAAGCGCGCGCCGCACGCTCTGCACTGTACGCCTGCGTCGGGATGACCGTGATCGCCTGGCCGTAGCGGTTTGCGATGTCGTTCGACACGACGACACAGGTGCGAGTCTTCCGCGGCTCGGCGCCGATCGAGGGGTCGCAGCAGATCCAGAGCACGTCTCCACGAAGGATCGGAGACGGATCCGGGACGGGCGCGGCGATCGCCGGGCGGCGCCTGGTCCTAGGCTTCATCGTGCTCCAGCAACTCGAGCTGCGCGACCTCGAGGTCCGCGAGCACCTCGCGGGCGTCGCCGCGCCCGGCGGCATAGTCGCGTGCGAGCTTGCGCTGACTCTCGAGCGCTTCGCGTCGCATGATCGCCTCGCGAATCAGCTCTCGCGCGAGCGTCGCACGCGGCTTGCCCGCCTTCCGGGCGTGCCTCGCGAGCGCTCCTGACGTTCCTTCGTCGAGTGTCAAATTGAGGCGCTCCATGACACGTATCGTAGCACGCAGGAGTACACCGAGTCGCAGATCCGGAAGCTGTGGGGTGAGAACTTCCTCCACGCGCTGCAGGCGGTTCCTTCCGGGATTCGAACCCGGCTCGACGGTTTTGCAGACCACGCCATCCCAGATGGAAAGGAACCAGGAGATCACGGCCTGGGCTTGCGGGCGAGCTGCTGCGAGAGCAGCTCGCCCAGGCCACCGGGACGGAGGCGCTTGATCAGCAGGTGCGGCCGCGCCGCCAAGATCGCTGCGCGCCGGGCGATCGCAACGCCGTTGTGGCTGTTCGGCTCGGTGATGATCACGACCACGTGAGCCCGGCGAACCGCGGCGGCGATCTCGCCCGCGCCACGCCCGTGCGTCCGGCCGTCGTGGTGCTCGAGCTCGACCCCGAGCGCGTCCCCGGCGCGCGACCACAGATCGGTAGCGCGCGTCATCCCGCCGACGACGGCGACGCGGAGTCGATCACGCTGCGACATGGCTTGCTCCGGCGCGAAGCGATGGACAAGAGCTCATTTCCGTTATATTAGACGATCATCTGGTTAAAAGGAATAGCATGCAACCGCTGATCATTGTTCCGGGTTGGGGAGGCTCGGGACCGGACCACTGGCGCGAAGGCCATCGCTGGATCGATGCGATCGCCGACGCGCCGGTGACAAGCGCATCGCAGAGCACCCCGGACGTCGACGCGCATGCCGTATCCGTTATATTGTCGCAATGTCCGTCTTGACAGACTATCCGTCATAACGGATGTTACGTCGCATGAGGTTTCGACCGCTGCTGCTCGCGTTGATCGCCGTCGCCTGCTCGAAGGGCGACAAGCAGATACCGGCCGGGGACACCGCGAAGGACGGCAAGCCCGCCAAGGAGGTCGCCGGGGGCAAGGCGGTCAAGCTGCTCAACGTCTCGTACGATCCGACGCGCGAGCTCTACGCCGCGATCAACGCTGCGTTCGCCAGGCAGTGGGAGGCCAAGACGGGCCAGAAGGTCACGGTCGAGCAGTCGCATGCCGGTTCGGGCAAGCAGGCCCGCGCGGTGATCGACGGGCTCGAGGCTGACGTCGTCACGCTCGCGCTCGCCTACGACGTTGATGCGATCGCCAAGGCCGGCCTGATCCATCCCGACTGGGGCGCCCGGCTGCCGCACCACGCCGCGCCCTACACGTCGACGATCGTGTTCCTGGTCCGCAAGGGCAACCCCAAGGCGATCAAGGACTGGGACGACCTGATCAAGCCGGGGGTCGGCGTGATCACGCCCAACCCCAAGACCTCGGGCGGCGCGCGCTGGAACTACCTCGCCGCGTGGGGCCATGCGATCAAGCGCGGTGGCGACGACGACAAGGCGCGCCAGTTCGTCGAGGCGCTGTACAAGAACGTACCGGTGCTCGACTCCGGCGCGCGGGGCGCGACCACCACCTTCGTCGAGCGCGGCATCGGCGATGTCCTGCTCGCGTGGGAGAACGAGGCGCTGCTCGCCGTCGAGAAGCTCGGCAAGGACAAGGTCGAGATCGTCGTGCCGACGGTATCGATCCTGGCCGAGCCGCCGGTCGCAGTGGTCGACCAGAACGTCGACAAGCGCGGCACACGCGAGGTCGCGACGGCGTACCTGGAGTTCCTCTACAGCCCCGAGGGCCAGCAGATCGCGGCCCAGAACTTCTATCGTCCGCGCGACGCATCGGCGGCGCCGGCCGGGGCGTTCCCCGCGATCCAGCTGTTCACGATCGACGAGGTGTTCGGCGGCTGGTCCAGGGCGCAGCCCAGGCACTTCGACGAGGGCGGCGTGTTCGACAAGCTGTCGACGCCATCGGGGGGCAAGGGCGCCAGCCTCGAGCACAGGAGGCTGCGGATCGGCTACCAGAAGAACGGCGTGCTGGTCATCGCGCGCCAGCAAGCCGTGCTGGAGCGCCAGCTCGCGCCACTCGGCGTCGACGTGAGCTGGGCCGAGTTCGCCTCCGGCCCACCGCTGCTGGAGGCCATGCACGCCGGCAGCATCGATCTGGGTCAGACCGGCGACACGCCCGCGGTGTTCGCGCAGGCCGCCGGAGCCGGCATCGTGTATGTCGCCGGTCAGCCGATCACCAACGCACAGGGAATCCTGGTGCGACCGGGATCCGGGATCCGCGCGCTGGCCGACCTCAAGGGCAAGCGCGTTGGCTTCACCAAGGGTTCGAGCGCGCACAACGTCGTTGCCCTGGCGCTCGAGAAGGCCGGGCTCGGCTTTGGCGACATCGCAGCGGTGTACCTCAGCCCTCCCGATGCGAGCGCGGCGTTCGCCAGCGGCAGCATCGATGCCTGGGCGATCTGGGATCCCTACTACGCCGTCGGTCAGCGCCAGGGCGGACAGACGCTGATCGAGGCGCCCGCGCTGGGGCGGACCAGCTCGTTCTATCTCGCCAACCGCGAGTTCGCCGCGCGCAACCCGCAGATCCTGAGCAGCGCGCTGTCTGCGCTGGGCGACACCGCGCGGTGGGCCGAGTCGCATCGCGATCAGGTGGCGAGGTCGCTCGCGGAGGTCACGGGGCTCGATCTCGCGACCCAGACGATCGCGGCGAATCGATCCGGGTTCGCGATCGGCACGCTGACCGACGAGATCGTCGCGACCCAGCAAGCGGTGGCCGACCGGTTTCACAAGCTGGGCCTGATCCCCAGACCGGTCGTGGTCCGCGATGCGGTCTGGCTTCCACCACAGTCCTGACGCGATGAGCCAGAGGCCAAGTCATGAATGCTGCCTTCAAGATCATCATCACGTGGTGGCTGATCGTCGCGTCCGGAACGACGGTCGCCGCTGACACCAAGGTCGTGCGCATCGGCTTCCAGAAGTACGGCAAGCTGGTGCTGCTCAAGAACAAGGGCACGCTCGAGGCCGTGCTGAAGCCGCTCGGCTTCTCGGTCGCGTGGACCGAGTTTCCGTCGGGCCCGCCGCTGCTCGAGGCGATCAACGCGGGCGCGATCGACTTCGGTAACACCGGCGAGGCGCCGCCGATCTTCGCCCAGGCGGCGCGCGTGCCGTTCGTCTACGTCGCGTACGAGCCGCCGGCGCCGCGCGGCGAGGCGATCCTGGTCGCCAGGGACAGCGCGCTCAAGACGATCGCCGATCTCAAGGGCAAGAAGGTCGCGCTCAACAAGGGCTCGAACGTGCACTACCTGCTGGTGAAGGCGCTGGACCGTGCGGGCGTCAAGTACTCGGAGATCCAGACCGTGTTCCTCGCCCCGGCCGACGCGCGCGCCGCGTTCGAGCGCGGCTCGGTCGACGCCTGGGTGATCTGGGATCCGTACCTCGCCGCCGCCGAGGCCGCGACCGGCGCACGCACGCTGAGCGACGGCACCGGCATCGTCTCGAACACGCAGTTCTACCTCGGTGCGCGCGGCTTCGTCGCGACCAACGCGCAGGTCCTCGATGCCGTGCTCGCCGAGCTCCGCGAGGTCGACGCCTGGGCCAGGCGCGACATCGCCGCGGTTGCGGCGCAGCTCAGCCCGGCGGTCGGCATCCCGGCGCCGGTCCTCGAGGTCGCGCTGAAGCGCCAGTCGTACGGAATCAAGCTGATCGACCAGGGCGCGCTCGCCGAGCAGCAGAGGATCGCCGACGCGTTCGGCCAGCTCGGCCTGCTGCCGGCGCCGGTCAAGGTCGCCGACGCCGTGAGGTCCGGGCCATGACGGTCACCGCGTTTCGGCCGGGGATCTTCTGGTTCCTGCCGACCCACGGCGACGGCCACCACCTCGGGACCTCGCGCGGCGGTCGCCAGGTCGACATCCGGTACCTGCGCCAGGTCGCGCAGGCCGCCGACCACCTCGGCTACGACGGCGTGCTGCTGCCGACCGGAAAGAGCTGCGAGGACTCCTGGGTGGTCGCATCCGCTCTCGTCACGTACACCGACACGCTGAAGTTCCTGGTGGCGGTACGGCCGGGACTGCAATCGCCGACCGTCGCGGCGCGCATGGTGGCCACGCTCGACCGGATCTCCGGAGGCCGTCTGCTGATCAACATCGTGACCGGCGGCAATCCGATCGAGAACCAGGGCGACGGGCTGTTCCTGGACCACGACGCTCGCTACGAGCTCACCGAGGAGTTTCTGATCGTGTTCAAGCGGCTGCTCGCCGGCGAGCACGTGACGTTCGAAGGCAAGCACCTGCGGATCGCCGATGGCCATCTGCTGTTTCCACCGGTGCAGACTCCGCATCCTGCGCTGTACTTCGGGGGATCCTCGGACCAGGGCACGGCGATCGCCGCGCGGACCATCGACAAGTACCTGACCTGGGGGGAGCCGCCGGGACCGGTCGGCGAGAAGATCCGGCGCGTCGCCGAGCTGGCGCGGCGCGCCGGCAGGCAGGTCAGCTTCGGCATCCGGTTGCACGTCATCGTGCGCGAGACTGCCGCCGAGGCATGGGCTGCCGCCGATGCCCTGATTCGCCACCTGACGGATGCCGAGATCGCCCGGGCGCAGTCGACGTTTGCCGCGATGGATTCGGTGGGGCAGCGGCGCATGGCCGAGCTCCATGGCGGCCGGCGCGACCGGCTCGAGATCAGCCCGAACCTGTGGGCCGGCGTCGGGCTGGTTCGCGGCGGGGCCGGGACCTCGCTCGTCGGTGATCCCGAGACCGTGGCGGCCCGTATCCAGGAATACATGGCCCTGGGCATCGACACGTTCATCCTGTCCGGATATCCGCATCTCGAGGAAGCGTACCGATTTGCCGATCTGGTGTTTCCGCTGTTGCCTCCCGAAGCTCGGCCGAACGGCGATGCTCAGGCCGGGAGCTATCACCCGCTTGGCGAGACCATCGCGGGCGACTATCTTCCGGCCCAGCCCCGGGACGCGCGCGCATGACTCGCGCGTCGCCCTCGAGCTCGAACGACGAGAACCGGGGACGCCTCGGTGCGATGACGCAATGGATCGTGCCCATCGCGCTGATCGCCACCTGGCAGCTCCTGTCCTCGATCGGCGTGATTCCCGGGCGTGTGCTGCCGGCGCCGAGCGACGTCGTGCTGGCCGGTTGGCGGCTGCTGCGCACCGGCGAAGTGCCCCGGAACATCTGGGTCAGCTTCTGGCGCGCCATCGTCGGCCTCGCGATCGGCGGCGGCATCGGCTTCACGCTGGGGCTCGCCAACGGGCTGTCGCGGCGGTCCGAGCGAGCCACCGACACCACGCTGCAGATGATTCGCAATATTCCGCATCTGGCGCTGATCCCGCTGGTCATCCTGTGGTTTGGCATCGACGAGAGCGCCAAGATCTTCCTGGTCGCCCTCGGCGTGTTGTTTCCGATCTACGTCAACACCCAGCACGGCATCCACACCGTCGATCCACAGCTCGTCGAGATGGCTCGCACCTACGGCATGACGCCGGTCTCGCTGTTTCGCCGGGTCTACCTTCCTGGCGCGCTGCCGTCGATCTTCGTCGGGCTGCGCTACGCGCTCGGCATCATGTGGCTGACGTTGATCGTCGCCGAGACGATCGCGGCATCGGCGGGCATCGGCTACATGGCCATGCAGGCGCGCGAGTTCCTGCTCGTGGACGTGGTCGTGCTGAGCATCCTGATCTACGCGCTGCTCGGAAAGCTCGCCGACAGCATCACGCGTGTCTTCGAGCGGCGCTGCCTGGGCTGGCATCCCGCCTTCCAGAAGCGCTGAGGTCCAGGCGTGTCCGTTCATGTGCTTCCCCGAGTCGAGCGCTCGACCGAGCCCGCGCGCGGGCCGGCTTCGCAGCAGGCGCCGGCTCGCGGGCTGGCGGTCACGGTGCGGCAGCTCGCAAAGTCGTTCGGCGCGCACCCGGTGATCCGCGGGCTCGACCTGAACGTCCCGGCGGGTCAGTTCGTTGCGATCGTGGGCAAGAGCGGCTGTGGCAAGAGCACGCTGTTGCGGCTGTTGCTCGGCCTCGAGCAACCGTCGGGTGGTCGGTTCTGGTTTCGCGATCCTGCAGACGCGCCGCCCGACGATCGCCTCGACCATGTCGACCGCGGCGCCGTGCGCATCATGTTCCAGGAGCCCCGCCTTCTGCCGTGGGCCTCGGTGCTGTCCAACGTCGAGGTGGGGCTCGGCGACCGGCACGGCTCGACCGAGGGCCGCGAGCGCGCACTCGCGGCCTTGCGCAGCGTCGGCCTCGAGGATCGTCGCGACGACTGGCCTTCCGTGCTCTCGGGCGGTCAGAAGCAGCGCGTGGCGCTGGCACGCGCCCTGGTCAGCCGGCCGCGCGTGCTCGCATTCGACGAGCCACTCGGCGCACTCGACGCGCTCACCCGGATCTCGATGCAGAAGCTGCTCGAGCAGCTGTGGCTCGACCGGCCGTTCACCGCCATCCTGGTCACCCACGATGTGGCCGAAGCCGTGACGCTCGCCGATCGCGTGCTGGTCATCGAGGACGGCGCGATCGCCATCGACGTGGCCGTGGACCTGCCGCGTCCCCGCCAGCACGGATCGGCCGAGCTCGCGCTGCTCGAACGGCGGATTCTTGCTCACCTGCTCGGGAGCTCGCGCGCCGGCGATGATGCCTGACGACCACGCGGCGGCGCGGCCAGATCGCATCCGTGGCGCGTGCGCTGCCCGGGACCCGGCGAGGCGTTTCGCAGGGAACTGACGCTCGCGTTGATCGCACCGCTGTGCCCGGCAGGTCGTGCGAGGTCACATGAATCGTGCCACGGAGGTCGGTGGTGACCTTGCATTGCACATCACGGGGCGCAACTCGCGCACGCGGTGCGGTGATTCGAGTAAAACTCGCACGCCCGGTCGAACGGCGTGCCGTCGGCCCTCAGCGATGTACCGAGACGACCGGGCGTCACGCGATTCTCATCGGCTTCCGACGGAATATTCAATCAGACGCGTCGCGTCACTGCCGATGTTTGCGGCATTGCTGACGGCGCACACTCGGTCGATGATGTTCACATGGTCGGCGATCCTCCGAACGTCAGCCGCGAGTTTTGTGCGCTGGTGATGTCGATCCGCGGACCGCTGGAGGACGAGCTCGCCGAGCGCGCCGCGCTTCCCGTCGCGCGCCGCGAACGGATCAAGACGCTGCACCGCAACGTCATGCGCCTGCTCGAGTTCGTCAATGTGATGTTCGATATGTCGGAGAGCGAGGTCGGACAGCGCACCGGGGCCGAGCAGGTCGATCTCGCCGCCAAGACGATGGTGATCCCGAGGCTCCGCGATGCGATCGCCGCGCCGGTATCCGAGCGGCGCTCGCACCACGATCCCCGTGGCCCGTGGTGGGCCGCCGAGCTGGAGCGGACCAACCAGGAGCTCGAGGCGTTCAGCTACTCGGTGTCCCACGACCTGCGGGGGCCGCTGCGCGCGATCGGCGGGTTCAGCCAGGTCCTGCTCATCGACTACGCGCACGCGATCGACCGCCAGGGCCGCGAGCTGCTCGAGCAGATCCACGTCAACGCCAGCCGGATGGGCGCGATCGTCGACGACCTGCTGGCGCTGTCGCTCGCCGGCACCGCGGAGCTGCACCGCGAGCCGGTCGACCTCGCCCTGGTCGCGCGCCGCGTGGTGGCCAACCTGAAGCTCCGCGAGCCGTCGCGCGAGGTGGAGATCGACCTGGGCGACAGCCTGATCGCGAGCTGCGATGGCCGGCTGGTCACGATCGCGCTCGAGAACCTGCTCGCGAACGCGTGGAAGTTCACCGCCAGGCAGCCGCACGCCCGGATCACCTTTGATCGCGAGCGCGGCAGCGTGTTCGCGCTGCGCGACAACGGCGCCGGGTTCGACATGGACCGGGCCGAGCGCCTGTTCGAGCCGTTCCAGCGCCTGCACAGCGCCAGCGACTTCGAGGGCACCGGGATCGGTCTGGCGATCGTCCATCGCGTGATCCAGCGCCACGGCGGCGAGGTCTGGGCGCACGGCATCGTCGACGGCGGCGCCACGGTCCGGTTCACGCTGGAGCCCGGCCCGACGCGGCGGGGCGAGGCCCCGGTTCCGTGATCAGCCGGCGGCGGGCGCGCGCCAGCGCCGGCTGAGCGCGACCTCGGCGCGGTACTCGTCGAGCATCCGGGCGCGCTGGGTGGGCGACCAGCCGAGCTGCGCGCCGATCATGTCGGCGACGCGATCGCACACGCCCAGGCCCTGGTCGCGGCTGACCAGCAGCAGCGGGACCCGCCGTGCCAGGACGTCCTCGACCGTGCGCGCCAGATCGTGGCGGGCGGCGAACTCGATCTCGGCCCAGACGTAGGGCAGCTCGGGATCGAGCCGCTCGCCGAGCGTGCGATCGGCGGCGATCCGGGCCCCGAGCAGGGGCGCCCGCGCGCCGTAGACTCCGCACAGGTGGGTCGCGGTGTCGACGTCGAGCCCGTGGTCGGCCATCAGGCCGCGGCCGACCGCCGCGACGCCCTCGAGATCGGTCTGGGGCAGGCCCTCGGCTCCGGGCAGCGGCCGGCCCTTGGTGGTCGTGCGCGCCGCCGTGATCGGCTCGCCGAGCTGATCGAGCAGCTTGAGAGTCTCGTTGACCGTCTGCCGCGCCATCCGGCGATAGGTCGTGAGCTTGCCGCCGGCGATGATGACCAGGCCGTCGCTGCGGCTGTAGACCTCGTGCTCGCGCGACACGTCGCTCTCGTCGACGTTGGGCGGCGCGGCGATCAGCGGCCGCAGCCCGGCCCAGGTCGCGATCACGTCGTCGGGCATCAGCCGGGCCTCGGGGAACACGCCGTTGCCGCTGTCGCACAGGTACCTGACGTCGTCGGCGTCGGCGAACACCTCGTCGGCGGTGCCGGTGAAGTCGGTGTCGGTGGTGCCCAGCACGGTGCGCTCGCGCCACGGGATCGCGAACATCACGCGGTGGTCGACCGGCGAGATCAGCGTGATCGCGCGGTTGAGCGGCAGCCGCTCGCGCGGCACCACGATGTGCACGCCCTTGGTCCGGCGCAGCAGCGGCCGCTCGATCGGGATCTCGAACCGCGTGACCATCTCGTCGGTCCACGCCCCGGCGGCGAGGATCACCACGCGCGAGGTCACGCTGCGGGTCTCGCCGGTCAGCCGATCGCGCACCACCACGCCGGTGATCCGGCCGTCGCCGCGGCGCTCGAACCGGGTGACCTCGGAGTAGGTGTGGCAGTCGGCGCCGAGCGCGCGGGCGTCGAGCGCGTTCTCGAGCACCAGGCGCGCGTCGTCGGTGTTGCAGTCGTAGTACTCGAGCGCGCCGCGCAGGCCCTCGGACCGCAGCGCGGGCTCGAGCGCGAGCGCGGCGCGGGCGCCGCGGAACGTCTTGTGCAGCCGCGGCGCGCGAAACAGCGCGAGCGAGTCGTAGATCCACAGTCCGAAGTTCATGACCTCGAGGCCGGGCTTGGCGCCCTTGTAGATCGGGATCAGGAACGGTAGCGGGCGCACCAGGTGGGGCGCGACCCGGGTCTGGACCCGGCGCTCGGACACCGACTCGAACACCAGGCCGATCTCGCCGTGCTCGAGGTAGCGCAGGCCGCCGTGGATCAGCTTGCTCGACTTCGACGAGGTCCCCGAGGCGTAGTCGGCCTTCTCGAACAGCACGACCTTGAGGCCGCGCAGCGCCGCGTCGCGCGCGATCCCGGCGCCCGTGATGCCGCCGCCGATCACCGCGACGTCGTAGCTCGGGGCGGCGCTCACCGGCTCAAACGATACCGCTGCGCCGCTCTGCGTCAAGGCTTGCCGGGCGGAGCCGGGTTCGGCGCGGCGAGCGCGGCGGTCTTGACCCCGGCCGCGGCGAGGGTCTGGAGCAGGCCGGCGAGCTCGTCGACGGTGTCGGTGGCCTCGATCGCGAGCGTCGGCGGATCGCGCGCGAGATCGGCGCGCGCGGCGTCGATCGCGGCGTGGTCGCCGCCACCGTGGACGGCCAGGCGCGGGCCGCGCGCCGGCCGGACGCTCAGCGCGACCGGCAGCGTGGTCGGGATCGCCCAGCCGCCTGGGCCGGGGATCGCGATCGCGAGCCGGAGCTCGTGATCACCCGCCGCGGCGACGACCTGGGCGATCCGCGCGGCCGGCAGCGAGCGCGGGGCGAGCACGGCGATCGGCTGGCCGGCGAGCGCGGGCGCCGCGAGCGCGGCGGCGAGCCGGGGCTCGTCGATCGGCGTGCCCGGGTAGTCGCCCGAGACCGCCAGCCCGGTCGCCGACAGCGTCGCGGTGGGCAGCGTGCCGATCAGGACCTGCGTGACGTAGACCGTCAGCGCCGCCGGCCCCGCGTCCACGCCGATGTACGGCATGCGCGGTAGCTCGACGCCGACGCCGGTGATGCTGAGCGCCGGCAGCGGGACGTCGATCGCCGCGACCGCCGGATCGCGCAACCCGCCGAGCGCCCGCGCGATGCGATCGAGCGCGAAGTACGGCGCGCCCATGAACCGGGTGTCGGGCGCCGCGCTGACCTCGGCCTTGCAGATCTCGCCGAGGTAGCGCCACGGCCCGCGGGCGTCCTGGCCGCGCGCCGCGTCGAGCGTGCCGAGGAAGCGCTGCTTGGCGTTGGGCTCGCAGAACGCGCGGCACGCGACCATCGCGCGCTCGATCGCCGCGCGGCTCGGCCCGCCCGAGGTCACCGGCGTGTTCCAGTCGAGCAGCGGCTGCCAGTCGCCGCACGGCCGGCAGCCGTCGAGCAGCACCTGGGGACGCCGGGCCCGCGGCAGTCCGGCGGCGCGCGCGGCCGCGGCGCGGCAGGCGTCGAGGTTGGCGTCGGCCACGGCGGCGTCGGCGACGGCCACTGGCGGATCCTGCTGCACAGGGGCGCGCCGGTCCTTGCACGCGGCGAGTCCGGCCAGCGCCCAGGCCGTCGCCCAGGCCGTGACGACCGCGGCGATCGCGCCGGCGCGGGTCACCCGCGGTCGACCTCGAGGCCGTACTTCTTCACCAGGCGATGGATGTAGTTGCGATCGATGCCGGCCTCGGCCGCCGCGCGCGAGATGTTGCCGCGGTGGCGGGCGAGCAGCGCGGTGAGGTAGTCGCGCTCGAAGCTCTCGACCAGCGCGGCCTTGGCCTCCTTGAACGGCAGCTCGAGCACGCCGCTTCCCGCCGGCGGGATCGTCCGCGGCGCCGGGTCGGCGGGCTCGGGGCTCGGCGGCGACGCGGCGCCGTCGCCCAGGTCGGCGAGCGCGGCGCTGCCCAGCGACAGGGCGCGCTCGACCACGTTGCGCAGCTCGCGGACGTTGCCCGGCCAGTCATGGCGCTCGAGCTGCTCGAGCAGCGCCGGCGACAGCGCGAACGAGCCCCGGCCCATGCGCTCGGCGAACCACGCGGCGAGCGCCGGGATGTCGGCCTTGCGCTCGCGCAGCGGCGGCACGTGGGCCGCGACCACGGCGAGCCGGTAGTACAGGTCCTCGCGGAACTTGCCGGCGCGGACCATCGCGCGCAGGTCGCGGTGGGTCGCGGCGATCACGCGGATGTCGACATCGGTGGCGTGGGTGTCGCCGACCCGGCGGACCTGGCGGCGATCGAGCACGCGCAGCAGCTGGGGCTGGAGGTCGAGCGCGAGCTCGCCGATCTCGTCGAGGAACAGCGTGCCGCGGTTGGCGGCCTCGATCAGGCCCTGCTTGTCGGACGCGGCGCCGGTGAACGAGCCCCGGGCGTGACCGAACAGCTCCGACGCGATCAGCTCGTGCGGGATCGAGCCGCAGTCCACGACCACGAACGGGCCGGTCGCGCGGCCGCTGGCCTGGTGCACGGCCTCGGAGATCGCCTCCTTGCCGGTGCCGGTCTCGCCGTGCAGCAGGATCGTCGCCTCGGTGATCGCGGCGCGCGCGAGCAGCGCGAACAGCCGGTGCATCGCCGCGGTGGTGCCGAGCACCTCGCCGAACCGATCGCCGCGCCACTCGCCGAGCTCCACGCCGGAGTCGATCGGCTCGACGTCGAGCTCGGTGTGCTTGCCGAGCCGGAGCCGGGCCGGCCCGACCAGGATGACCTGGCCGACCCGCGCGGGGCCGTGCTTGGTGCCGTTGGTGGTGTCGAGGTCGCGGACCTCGATGCCGTCGCGGCGGATCCGGATCTCGAGGTGATAGCGCGACACCGTGGCGTCGGTCAGCACCAGGTCGTTGTCGGCGTGGGTGCCGACCATCGTCGTGCCGGCCTCGAGCGCGTGGTCCTTGCCCTGGTCGGGGCCGGAGACGACGCGGAGCCGGAACCGGCGCTCCACGAGCGCGCCGCTGGCGTCGTCGGTGAGGAGCTGGGTGGGGACGTCGCTCACGTCAGTGGTTGTACCACTGTCAGTTCACGACCGTGGTGGTGCCCGGCCGCACGGTCACCGTGACCTGGTGCGGGCCTTCCTCGCCACCGGTGACCGTGACGCGGCGCGTGCCGATCTCGAAGGTCGCGCGCTTGGTCGCGACGCCCTGGCTGATCTGCACCAGCTTGCCGCCGCCGGCCTCGACGTAGCCGACCTCGAACTTGACGTCGATGTCCTTCTGCTTGACGGTGACCTGGCGCGCGATCCGCGGCGCCTGCGGCACGACGAGCTCGACCACGTGCTGGCCGGGCGCGACCACGCAGTCGCTGGGCGGCGCGACGTCCTGGCACCACGGCGCGCCCGCGATCCGGAACCGGGCGTCGACGTTGGCGCGCAGCCGCAGCGCGGTGCCATCGACCAGCTTGCCGCCGAGCTCGATGTCGTCGGCGCCGTTCGGCGGGGTGAGCGGCGCGAGCATCGCGGGGATCTTGTGCGGCATGGTCAGCATGAACCGCGTGGTCTTGCCGGCCTCGACCAGGAGCTCCCATGGCGTGACCGCGCCGGGCACCAGCTCGCCGTTCTTGACGATCTGCGCGCCCGGCGGCTCGGACACCAGCCGCACCCGGGCCAGCGCCTTGGACACCGCGAGCGGCTGGATCATCGTGGTCTCCTTGCCGGGGCCCGGCACCGCGAGCTTGGCGATCGCGTCCTGGTAGCCGGCCTTCTTGAACGTCAGGACCGCGGCCGAGCCGGGCGTCAGGGTCTTGAGCGTAAGCGGCGTGGTCCCGACCGGCTTGCCCTCGATCTCGATCGTGGCGCCAGTCGGCGCGCTGTCGAGCGCCACCGTCGCGGCGAGCGCGCGCAGCTCGAGCGTCACCGGGTTGTCGCCGTCCTGCGGCTGGATCACCGACTGCCTGGGCTCGTAGCCGTCCAGGCGAGCGACGATCGGATAGGCGCGCCCGACCTCGAGGTCCTTGACCACGAGCGTACCGCCGGCGGCGGTGCCGGCGTTGCGGCCCTCGATCTCGATCTGCGCGCCGGGCGGGACGGTGTGGACCTGGATCGAGGTCCGGCCCGGACCGAAGATCCGCGGCCACGCCGCGAACGTGACCAGGCCGAGCACGGCGAGCACCGCGAGCGTGAGCCCGATGGTCAGCAGGCGCGATCCGCCGCGCGGCGCGTCGGGGTGCCGGCGCTCGACCGGGTGCGACGAGCCCGCCGGCAGCCGCTTGGACGGCCCCGAGGCCAGCCGGCCCGCGGCGTCGATCTTCTCGACGAAGAACCCCATGGTCTCGAGCTGGATCTTGGGGCTCTCGAGATCGAACGTGCACACCGCCTCGGTCGCGACCCCGGGCAGCACGTTGAAGTACACCCCGGTCGACGAGTTGGTGATGAGGTACAGGCCCAGGCCCGCGCCGCCGGCCTTGCGGTCGATCTGCTGCTCGTTGTGCAGGCACTTGTGGAGGTAGCGCAGCACGGTCGCGCGATCGAGCGTGCCGAACGCGTCGCGCACGCCGATCACGAACTGCTTGCCGTCGCACGCGTACTGGACGACGACCTTCTGCTCGACCCGCAGCGAGATCCGGGTCTTGGTCGGGATCTCGGAGAAGATCGGCCGGCCGTGCTCGTCGACCGGCGCGTCGTACAGCGCGTTCATCAGCATCTCGTCGAGGCACTGCTCGATCGACTCGCGGTACTTGCGCCGCACGCTCATCGACTCGGCGAACTCCGAGATCCGCGCGATGCACAGCGACTTCTCCTGGTAGTCGCCGACCAGGAAGCTGTGGATCTGCGCGCCCCACGGGACGTGCTTCTCGAGCCCGAAGATGTCGCCGGCGAGCACGCGGGTCGCCATCGCCGAGAGCAACTTCATGTCGAAGTCCTCGGCGACCATCATGCCGGCGACCCGATCGGAGCTCTGCATGATGTCGACGACCGCCGCCAGGTTTGAGCGCGGCAGGACCGCGATCACCCGGGTGTCGCCGGTGATCCGCGGAATCAGCAGCTGCGCGGCGCCGGCCATCGCACCGTCGAGGTGCATGACCACGAGCGCGGCCTGGAGCTCGCCGTGGCCGAGGTCCTCGAGCGCCAGATAGGTGTCCACCGCACCCCCGGCCGCCTTCAGCGCGACTGCCAGTTGTTTCCCGAACGCCTTTTCGGGCGTGACAGCAATAATCCGCCGAGCGAGCACCCGGAGAAATCGTAGCCCGAAAGTGTGATCAGACGACAGTTCCTTGGTACCGACTCAGCCACTGGGTCGGTTGAAACTCCGGGATCGCCAGCGGCGGGACCAGCGGGGTCCCGTCCTGCCAGAACGAACGGAATGCGCGCTTCTCGCCGGTCCGGTAGAAGTGCAGCAAATAGGCGCAGTCGCAGGCCGCAAAGTCCGAGATCCACTGGTCGAGGTCGCGGATGCCGGCGTCATGGAGGAGCTGGAGGCTATAGCGGCAGGCCTCCCTCTCGTAGTCCACGGCGGCGCGGAGCTGATCATCTGTCCACGTGGCCGGCCGGAGAAACCCGACCGAGCGGGATTCGGCCGAGACGTTCCACTGCACGGTGTGGCCGAACAGGTGGATCAGGATGAACACCGCGTCCTCGATGTCGAGGTCGTAGTCGACCATGATCTGCTCGCCGTCGAGGTCCCCGGTGAACGGGTTGGGCACGTCCTGGATGTGGACGGGGATCTCCCAGCGATCCTCGATCAGGCGCTCGAGGCGGTTGAATACGGCTCGCAGGTGGTCGGGATCAGGGCTCACGGCGTCACTTCGGGGCGACGACTTTCTGGATCCGGGCCTGCGCCATCTCGTGCAGCGTGCGCATCACGCTGTAGGCGGTCAGCTCGGCCAGGAGCTTGGTGACCTTGCTGTGCTGATCGTCACTCAGCGAGCCCTCGACCGCCTTCATCGCGGCGACCAGGTTGGTCTCCTGGG
>Ga0307515_10010749_pt1 | contig 17471 bp, 11 predicted proteins | sample 17_EM_MG_FD_194513 | JGI IMG/M metagenome (GOLD analysis project Ga0307515, IMG submission 194513) | Populus trichocarpa ectomycorrhiza microbial communities from riparian zone in the Pacific Northwest, United States - 17_EM | ecosystem: Host-associated > Plants > Roots > Unclassified | place...
TCATGCTATTTTGAAATAAAAATAAGGTTGTCAATTTTGTATTGATTGCGTTTTGTTTTTCTAATTGGAATAATATGTTTCGGTTTCAAAACGTTTCAGAATTGTACTATTCATATATATATATATAATTTAAAATATTAATTCAACAAACATAATTTCAATTTAAATTAAAAAATAAACTAACTTGAAATTATACAATTCAAAACTCAAACACAAGGAAAAAAGTGAAAGTTGAATTGATATGACCCGATTGACTCGATGAGTTAACTCGAAATTATGCAATTCAAAACTCAAACACAAGGAAAAAAGTAAAGGTTGAATTGATATGACCCAATTGACTCGATGAGTTTTTGAACACAATTAAATGACATTTTCAAACAAAATTATAAATTTAAATAAAATTACGAAAATATCATCGGAGTCTCGTAAGACCTTTCTAAAGTCTGATTGACCTAAAATTTTAACCAGGAATATAAAAATATGTAAGAAGACTTATAATATTTTAATTCAATCCAATAATCAAATTAAAATATATAATTGATAATTAAAATTAGATAATATTATAAAAACAAAAAAAATAATACTATTTGACCAGAATAAAACGTTAGGAATGGAACCAAAATGTTCAAACTGGAATTTTAGTGAAATTTTCAGATCAACCTAAAATTCTGAACAAGATAAAATCTATCCTAATTTATTCTATTTTTTAAACTGAAACAGATAGACTACGTATTAGAAACGGAATGAAATTGACTTCCTTGCGTAAAAGTAGATAAGGTCAAATAAAGGAGGAAAGTTCGTATTCACAAGATATTAAAAAGAAAAAGAAAAAGAAAAGGAAAGCCACTACCTCGACCCACAGGTTTTATTCCAATTATTAGAGGACCCAAAAATCTACAAGGCAATAAATGCACGCATACATGAACCATGAACATGAAGGAAAAAAGGGGCAAATATTTGAAGAGTTGACTGAGACCTTTTCCTTGTCCTTGCCTGCGTGGCGGTTCCTCTCTCTCTCTCTCTCTGAAACAAACACTCCCGAGCTCCATGAACCACTAGACCGCCCATGCGCGACAAATGAATAAAAAATGTAAAAAATTGCAACGCCGCTATCTCTAAAACCGGTTTCCTGTGGACACCGCACCCTCTTTGCATAATCACCATTCCTTATCACCCCAAAACCGACAATGAATGAATAAATAAATAAATAAATATTCCAATTTCCATGAACGTTTCTTTCTTTTCTTTTCTTTTTTAATAATAAAAAATTACCCGTATTAAACAAGAAAATACGTTATAATTTTTCACTGTATGCCCTGCACTGCAGTTGAGTTTGTTTTTTTAACATATTTAAATCATGGCGGAGTCAGAGTCACCGGAGAATCGTATAGCGGCAATGGAAAGTACATCTTCCTCGACGTCAGATCTCAACTTCTCTATTCGACGGAGGTCTACAGTCATGGACTCGGCTTCGACGGAAATGATGGGATCGGAGGGTTTGAAAAGTAGTGGTAAAGCATGCGATAAGGTTAAGATTGAGAAGCAATCAGATATGAAATTCAATTATCGGCCATCAATGCCCGCTCATAGTGGTGTTAGAGAGAGTCCTCTTAGTTCTGATGCTATTTTTAAACAAGTATGGATTGTTTTTCTTTCTTCTTCTTAATTTGCATTTTATGGATGGATAGATTTTGTCTTTACTACAATTTTGTGGCTGCAGAGTCATGCAGGTCTCTTCAATCTCTGTATAGTAGTGCTTGTGGCTGTAAACAGCAGGCTTATCATTGAAAATTTAATCAAGGTTGTTCTTTCCCCCTTTTTTCCGTGTGAACTTTCATGTTTTGTTTTGTTTTTAGGTGGGAGAGGTGATACAGGCGTGTTCTCTGTAATTTATAATGTTAAGGGCTTATTATTATTTTTTTGCAGTACGGCTGGTTAATCAATTCAGGATTTTGGTTTAGTTCAAAATCATTAAGAGACTGGCCCCTGTTTATGTGCTGGTAATTTCTACCTTTTCATTCTATTTGATTGATGAAGATTGTTTTCGTTTTTTTTTTGGTTTTGACTCGGAATTTCTTCATATGTTAAGGATTTGTAATCCCTTTTAGAAATCGAATGGGATTCTTTCCCTTTTCACAAGAAGTGTCTCTCTCATTATTGCTATTATTACAGTCTTAGTCTTCCAGCATTCCCTCTCGCGGCCTATCTCGTTGAGAAGTTGGCATATCGAAATTGTATATCTGAACTTGTAAGTGCTGGAAGTCTGATTATTTTGCACGTTGCCATTAATAGAGCTGGCTTATTATAATTCCTCAAATAAATAACACGCAATCTATTGTGGAGCCTGATTTGGTTTGAAGCTAACTTTAAGTTTAAAATTGCAGGTTGTTGTTTTCCTTCATATAATCATCACCACAGCATCACTTTTGTATCCAGTTTTAGTAATTCTCAGGTTTTTTTTTTTTATTCATTTGCTTTTCCATGTTCTTTTTTGTTATGTACTGCAAAATTAAGTGATGAGCAACTGTTAACTTATCACACTTGGAACTTAATGGCCTATATGTGGCCCAAAGGATTTGCATATTTGCCATGGTTTCATAAGAATGAAAAATAGTACTCCACCACAAAATTGCATCCCTCTTGAAAATTAGATATTCTAAAAAAGTTGAGTTCATGTTTAGGAAGATTTCTTTAAGAATCTTGAGGTTTAGCATAGCTAGCTTTGAAAGAATTTGGTTGTCATATCAAAGAAGAATGCAAAAGGAAACACTATTGTTGGAAACACACGGCGAGGATTGAAAGATATTGATAGCTGGCTCATGACTTGCATTTTGCACAGATTATTGTATAGTATTGTGAAACAATTGATCTGAAAAATAATACAGAACAACTGATAACAATAGAGCATTAAAATAGTCAAGGTTTTTATAGACAAGAAAAAAAAATGCATTTTAAATTGCACAAGCACAGGGGTGGGTTTATCTAACTGAAGGTGCTAAGTTCACTTTCGATTCTTCACGTTATATTCTTAGCAATTGATACTAGATATTTTAGTTCTCTGATTAATGGTATAAGAGGTTGGTGGAAAATAAATCCTCAAGCATCAGAATTTTTGCAAGTTTGTAAATTATGCAGTTCCATTTCGTTGAGCCCTCTCTCTCTCCCCAATGCAAACTTTAGAATGCCAGAACTATTGTCGGGGTAATTTATTGTGCAAGCATAACATGACACCTTTTTTTCCTCTCAAAGTGGAACTGATAAGCCAAATGTCTTAATAACTTTGTTCTTGTAGGGCATTATCATTCTTACTCATTAGATGTTAACAAAGACACTCAAGTAGTCTTTGGCTAAATTGTGCAGGTGTGATTCTGCTTTACTATCTGGTGGCACATTAATGCTCTTTGCTTGCATTGTGTGGTTGAAATTGGTATCTTTTGCACATACAAGCTCTGATATGAGAGCAATTGCCAAGTCAATTGATAAGGTAAATATACCTGAAAAAGCTTAGCAGGTTTCTTTACCAGGATTTTCACTCGAAAGCTATTGTATTGTCTCCTATATAAGATTACAAATTGAAGAATTGAGAAAATGTACTGGAAGTAACTAGCAGATGTGTTATCATCACTTTTTATCTTTGTTTTTTTCTTCCACTATCACCACACATTAAATATTTCTCACTTTATCGAAGTTAATCAATCGGTTCCTCCCAGCCATTATTCACCGAGGTCCTGTTTGATTTCAGGAAAATACCGCATCCATTTCTTCGAATGCAGATAATTCTTATGATGCTAACTTTAAGAGTTTGGTCTACTTCATGGTGGCTCCCACATTATGTTACCAGGTAATGAGTCTTGTTCTTCCACAAATATTCCGATTGCTGTTTACATTATTAGATTTTTATCAACTCTTACTTGCTCATCTTGTATTACCTCATGATATTCAATTTATTTCCAAGTATTCTGGAGGATACATGGCAATAATAAGACCTTTTTTCTTGTTACAAGAGAATAAAAGAAAAGGAACTAGGACATATATGGAGGAATGTCTCCCTGCATAAATGCAATGAGAAGACTTTGCTCTGACAATTGGGTTTATTATCCTGTATATGGAACGATTGGTGCAGAGTAGTTTTTAACCCTGAATTGTGCGATATTTCTGCATTTCCTCAACCTGCTGAAAATATTTTTATGTTATCTCTGTTGTATAGGATTGACTATGTTTTGAATGTCCTCGTTGCCTTGCTTGGCCATTGGGTGTCTCATTTTCATCAGTTTTTAAGATTTTAGGATGCATCCAAGAAGCTTTGTTTTCAGATGCATTTATGGTTATTTTTGTTTGCGTTTTTTCCCCAGTTTCAGGAGTTTGGGTTTAAATTCCTTGCTGTAGATGTACTAAATATTGCAACCATCCTTCTTATGTTAATCTTGTGCTGTTATGTTGGGAACATATTTGCAGATTCAAATGATGAGGAGGCATGATTAAGTATAGTTAAACTGCTATTCTACTATTAAGTTATTATGTTCTCATGGCAAGTTACTTTTTATAGAGAGAATTGTCAGAAACTGAGAGTATGAATGTATGATAAAGCAAGTTAGAGAATGTCCTAGAAAGAAAGCCAAGAGGTAATAATGATGGCTCACCAGTCCCTTGGAATATCAGCTAAGGAAACTTCTAGAAAGATCAGCTTTACATAAAGAACAATTCTATTCCATCTCTGGATAAAAGATAGTGGGTAAAGATCCTTGAAATTTGCTCTGTTATAATCGGCCAAAATTACTAACATTTAAAATAGAATCTAGCTTTTTATGTGGTCATTAATTTCTTTAAGACTAGTGTTAATGTATGGGCCTTTCTTCTGGTAATGCTCTGTTTCATGGCCCGAACTTATATATAGCTTTTGCATTGTGTTTGTGTGGCTATAGCTTATAAATAGGACTTCTTTCTCTAGCATGTGGTTGCTATATCTTGTCCTTGTTTTTGGGTTCTCTTATTTTCGCCCTCCATGCATTGTCATTGCAGTCAAGCTATCCTCGTTCTGCATCTGTTCGAAAGGGTTGGGTGGTTCGACAATTTGTCAAGTTAATAATATTTACTGGATTCATGGGATTTATCATAGAACAAGTAAGTAGAACTTCACATTTAAACTAGTTCTATATGCTCTTGTCTTTTATGAAATAAAGGCATGCATTCATGACAATTTTGGTGGGTGTAATTCTGCAGTATATCAATCCTATTGTTCAGAACTCGCAGCACCCTTTGAAAGGAAATCTCTTGTATGCCATTGAGAGGGTCTTGAAGCTCTCGGTTCCTAATTTATATGTTTGGCTCTGCATGTTCTACTGCTTTTTCCACTTGTGGTGAGTGAACTTTTTTTTTTCTTTTCTATATTCATGGATATTTTCCCCTTTGTTGTAAAAATTATATTAATTGCCAAAAATGTTATCTAATTGTTTTATTAGTACCACAAAGCTTGTTGTTATAGCTGTAGTGAGTTCACCTTGATGGCTTCAGTGCAATTTGTGGCTTCTTTTGGTTCTCTGGATTGTAGTTGTAGCTCTATTGGACAAATTTACTTCAGCAACCCTGAACTACGTTCCCTTCAAAATATTTCTATTATAAATTTTTCTCCTAACAAGTAACAAAATTTTTTAACTGTTTGCAGATTCCTTTGTAATAAGAGCAATTTGTTGAAAGTTTCTTATTAGTTTGTTTAATGCATAATTTTTATTTCCTAGCATGATTTCTGAAGTTTTGGCACATTTTCTGGAAATTTATGCTAGATTTCTTCGATCTCATAAAGGGTGAACTTTAGGACCAGGTTCATCTCTTTGGTTTTAGTTAAATACTGTTTTGCATTTGTAGGTTAAATATACTTGCCGAGCTCCTTCGCTTTGGTGATCGGGAGTTCTACAAGGATTGGTGGAATGCAAGAACTGTTGAAGAGGTAAGAACTCCTTTTCTGGAAGTTTTTTCTTTATTTTGTATATATCAACAATCCTTTGCTTATTTTCTTTACATTTCAAATGTGTTTCTGGAATTGTGGCTTTGATCAGTACTGGAGAATGTGGAATATGGTACGTTTCTATACTTCAAACTCTTTAATTTATATCAGATTATGGAGACATGTGTTTACTGGTAATGAATTTCTTTTGTAAAATGAATAATTCCGTGGAAAATTAATTCCAGGAAAATGAAATTTTATGACCGTGGAAAATGAGGATAAAAATATTTTCCAGTGCTTATTGTGCACTGAAAAATGACTTTCTTTTCTTTGTTATCCATTTTTCATAATAAACTTTTGGGCAAACATACAGGCTGAATCTATGTTATGGATCGATATGGTCAAGCACGAAATGTTTTGTGTTTTAGCAGTTATGTGTACCAAAATTTATTCTTGTTTTAGATATATAACATGAATGGTGTGGAACTCTTACACATACTACCTTAGAAGTTACCATAACTTTTTAATTAATTCAAGAGCCTTGAGAGGAAAAATGTTATTTCCATTTTAAAAGAGAAAATGTAAAATGTAAAGGAGCTATGAAATTGGAAAACATCTATATGAATTATTTTTTTGTAGTTGCGTAGTTGGCTATTAGATCATGAAGGGGGGAAAGATGCTATATCTATTTATTTGATTCTGGGCCATGGTTACCATGTGCCTTTTGAATTTAGTTGTTAGTTAACGCTATGACTGAACAACAAGGGATGTCTATTAGTTGCAAATTGTTATATACGAATGAAAATTGTGTCGTCATAAAGATATTAGATTGAAAGTCTTCAATTCGATTTAAACTTTAATCCGTGTTGGAGGAAATATTTTTTTTGTTGCTGCAGTTGTCAGCAAGACCATGGTAATCAATTCTTATTGTAATACTGTAGTTATTATAATGAAAAGAAGATGTGCTGCTTACAGAAGCAAACACACACACAGTCTAGCTGGCCAAGCATATCTCTAATTGAATCCTCATTTTTTACAGCCAGTTCATAAGTGGATGGTTCGCCATATCTATTTTCCATGTTTACGGAATAAAATACCAAAGGTAACTTCCCTTTCTCTCTGTGGGACTGTAACCAATACTTTATTTGTTAGAAAGTAAATGAAAATTTCTTTTTTTTACTGTATTTGTTTCTCTGCATATGTCATAATAAATTTTCCATTTCATGTTTGATGATGTTATAAAGTGACCCATGGATTGCAAGACATGTTACAATTTGGTTTATCTTGCAATTCTTTCTTTATTGAACCTTCTTTCCAACATTCTTTTTATTCTTTCTGCTAATTCCAAAAGAAAAAAAATAGGTCAGAATAACAAATATAGAAACTTTAAACCTCTAATTATGATAATTGTTGACCATAGCTTTTGGAAGAAAGATGATGCACAGAATATGAAGGGGGTTATCCTAATGTTTATCACATTTTCCTTATTCTTTATTTTATCTAAAAAATCTCACATACTTAAATGTAAAGTAGTACTTCAACTTAGAAAAATATCATATAAAAACTGGACATCCAAACATGGTTTATATCAATGGGTTTGGGTATCGGCACCCAGGTTCTCATATACCTGTTTCATACCTTGATGGTTCGAACCCCATATCATTCCCATATGCTACAGGTGTGATAATCAGTTATGGATTAGTCAGGTGCTCGATGGATAGGGAACATTGCTATTCCTACCTTTGTCATTGTGCTTTAAGTTGGTTCTTTTGTGCTTCAGGTCTATATTCTTATACTTCAGGTCTAGTGCTTTCAGGTTTCTTGAATTCTGTTCTGTACTGCCCCAAGAGCATAACTTTGTGCATGAACTCCAACCTGAACTTTGCAATTCAAGACTTTTGTGTTGTGGCTCCATATCTACCCAGTTTTTTATTTTTCCCTTCCTTTTAAACATCTCTTCCGAGTTCAAATGAAAAATTTTCCATCTCCACTACATACCTTGGCTCTTCAAGGTGATGTCTAAGTTTCAAGTCAAGGACCTATAAGTTACCTTGATTCTTCTAGAGGAGGTCCATCTTATGTAAATGTATCTAGGATTGATGTGATGCACAAAAGAGATTTGAAGATGAATTAATAAGCTAAGAAGAGAGAGAGAAAAAAAAAGGGAGCTAAGAAGAAGAAGCCAAAGAAAGAGAAGAAAATGCTGAAGAAGAGAGAATGGGGGTTGAAAAAAACTGCAACTTTGCAATTTTTATTCAACTCATCAACAACTGTCTAACGTTTAGAAAATTAGGATATAAATACTAAAACCTTAACTAGAACAAACAATTAGGTTTATAGCCCAATAAATAAAATACTCAACAGTAATTAAATCAAGCCCAATAAATAAAGTCTAATTAATATATCTCAATTAAAAGTTCAAATAAATTAAACCAATACATAAGCTAAAACCCAATCTCTCAATGGTTTGACCCTTCATCATCTATGATCATACGAGTACATAAACAATGTCTCGGGTCCGGTGTCCCAACCATGATACCTGAATATCTGGATTTTATTTGTACTTTTGCAACTTTGATGATATCCATCAATGATGTGGATACATCTGTGCAGTTTATTTTCTTTTGATACTTTTGTAACTTAGGAGCCATTGTAGTCTGCAACAGTTTATTTTCTTTTTAATGACATTGACATTACATGATGCAAGCTTGCTTTTCTTTTTAATGGCTTTATGGCCATTATTGTGAGTCATTTTTGCATGTTTATATTTGAATAACAGTGTAGGCCACTCTTGTGGCACATTATTGAATGGCTGCCTGTTATTAACTAAGCGTTTCCATGTGATTCTATATACTGTTAGCCAAAATCTCTATTTGCGATACTCTATTGGCTGCTACTCACAATTATCCTTTTTTTCCCATTATCATTGCAGTGGGCAGCCTTACTTATTGCCTTCTTTGTCTCAGCTGTATTTCATGAGGTATTATTGGTTTGACATTTTATTTTTGTTATTTGATGACTTTTCCTTTTAACTAATTTATCTCATAGTTGGTCGTGTGGTTGCATAGAGAATTGAATTCTCGTATATTTATTTTTTGGTTATAGAAGAGTATCATTTCTAGGAAGCATCAACCATGATATGTATATACGATATGATACTAATACTTTATTACTTCAAATTTCTGGAATTTTAGGATATGATAGGTTATGGATACTTTCATTAAAAAAATAATTTTATAATGTACTTTCTCATATTTATTCTAAATAATTATTCAAATTAAATAAAAATATATTTAAAATATGAGAAAAATTAATTTGTTTGAATAATACCAATAATGACAGTTAAGATAGCATATCGCATTTGTCATTTTATTTTACAAGATTCATCCATTAAAATAAAATAAAATTGGAAGCTTTGTGGGTTGATAGAAGCAAACTATAGCTATTTGGAAGCTTTTTTTTTTTTTTTACTATTTCACATTGCTTGTAAATGAGTAAACCTGCTCAACTCTTTGTAATCTGCTATCTTCAATTCCCCCCCTTTTTGCAACCAATAGCCAACAAGCAATCCATGAAGCACAATACCATTTTTTAGCTGTTCTGTGTCACATTCTTCTTGACTATTCTCTGCATTTATTCAAAAAATTCGTTCTGCCTTTTATCACACAAGCAAGCACATAAAAAGAAAAGCCTCAATTATTTTTAATAGAATTGATGATTAGCGGCACTAAAAAAAATCTTTTCATTGAAACTAAATTTCCTAGAACTAAAGCACACCCACGAACAATTGAACATACCTTGAGTCCTCCTTTTACATATAAGAACTTTTGCATCATAAGAAGAATGGTTGAATCCCATTCCCTTTGTCATCATAAAAACATTGAATTGGCAGAAACTCCCAATACATTTGCACAAGAAAACAAAGGAGCAATGTTTCATGCAAGTCAAGAAGATGCTTGATGAGCTCCGGAGGACTGAAGTATGAATGATACATGGAAATTAAATACAATGAATTGAAACTACTTCTAGTAGATATTATATGACCATATCTGTCAAATTTACCTCTTAGGATTCGTTATTTCAATTCTAGAGCTCAAATTTGACACCAGAAAACTTGAAAACCTTTATTGATTTGTGAAATAAAAACCCACCGAGATGGAGGAGAGATTTTCATTCAAACTTGGGGTGACATTAAAATTAAGGTTTCTCTTGGGGATTTGAAAAACTATAACAACAAAAAATAATAGGGGGTTTGTCCTTAATTCGAAATACACGAGATTAAACATAAGTAATTGTAATGTCATTTGGATTTTCAAAGAAAAAAAATTGATTAGGGTTAGGCTTTCTCTCACTGATTTTTTTTCTGCTCTTTTTCTGATTTCAATCTCAGTCAAATCTTCGAAAGGATCTTCTACACATTTGATTGATGATTTTGGTTTCAATTTTACTCAGATTCTCATTTAATTTGGGTTAGGTTTAGGCTTGTTTGCTTCTCTGATATTGAAGAGGGAAACAAGATGGTTCAGAGAGGGAGACTGTGTCCGGAAAATTTTGGGTGAAATGCTTTGCTGCAACATGTGAATTTTTTTTTTGTCTCAGGCTACTTTTTTCTTTTTAGATTTCCACGAACAGAACCACAAACATCATTTGATGAAGGAGTAAATTGTAATATATGGGAAATTAGAGTACAAAGTGTTACCACACTCAAACCATAAGGTGATTAACGTAATTTACCGTGATATTTAGTGTTCATTGATTTTGGATTTGGCAAGTATCTGATATGAATTGGGTAGTACCGGAACAAGTATAGTATTGAATACTATACATGTTGCGATACATGAGGCATTTTGAATTATCTGTTCTTCCCTATTCATTGACTCATACAGACACCTGATGTAAAACCAAGGATTGTGTTTAGGGATTCATCACTCCTTTTCTTTTCAGTCTTGATGGCTAGAGTGATTTTATGTTGAACTTATTTGGGTTAACTGCAACTATTGAAAGTTCGACTTTGAACAAGATAAAACGAAATGTGAACAAATTACAGAGCAAAGAAACTGATTGTCCTAAAGTAAGCAGGAAATTAAAATCCTGATAAAATATTACCTTTTAATAAAAATAATAACAAAGTCCTAAAATTTTATCTAAATAATAATAGAACTCTAAACGCACTTAAGTAAACTTTCTTGTTCCCATATTTTATCAGTAGCTGGCAGGGTTGACACTTATGTGATGGTCTTTTATTGGAATCAAAATTATAGGAAATGAAAGGAGAAAATTATCAGAAATAATTTTAAAAATTTGTCGATTTGAAATAAACTAGTGTAGGCTATATTCCTTTGTTGTGCTGTAAAATGTTAAATTTGCTGGTGACAAAAGATGGTTCCTATTGCAATTAATGCTACTGACGTGGGTTCAACTGTTACCTAGTTAACATTTCATAGAAAATATAAGGTGGGAAATATATTCATGTAGCGGATCCAACTTGATTGGGATAAGAAAGTAGTTGAGGCAGATGTACTCATACCTGATTTGTCTCGCTGAGGAATGTAGTGATTCCAATTTAGCGATAGATTAATACCTCAGCTTTTATAGTAATTGCTTGCTGTAGAATCTTGAAATGGTGCACCTTTGGGTCATATAATAATTTCAGTTGCACTGATGTACTTATGTGGCATTTGTTATTAACTATGCAGTTGTGTATTGCTGTTCCTTGCCACATGTTCAAGCTCTGGGCATTTATTGGAATTATGTTTCAGGTAAGATAGTTCTGACTACTGACTGCCAGAAGTGTGTTTATCTGACTGTTTTAAAATCAGTTATCTGCTTGCTCCCCACCCCCTAAAAGAAGAAAAGGAAGACAGAAAAGTAATCATCTTAAGTGTGCTGGATTACCTAATGGAATACATGGTTTCCTTTTGCTCGTTTGGATCAGGTTCCCTTGGTGGTGATCACAAAATTCCTTCAAAATAAGTTCAAAAGCTCAATGGTATGTCTATTTTTTCATCTCATTATATATCTTGTCAGCATCAAAGTTCCATGAAACAATCATCCATATGGAAAGGGAAACAGGTTAAAATCTGGAACATTTGATATAGCAGATAACCAATTCTGCTATATTCCATCTTAAAATCTATTTGAGGTTCTCGCTGGCATCGTTTCATGGACCGAGTTGTTAGTATATTGCTATGGAGTACAAGAAAAAGCGAACTCCAATAATTAATTGTTCAGTAATCTATTCTAGTCTTCTAGTCCATGACAGAATATTACTCGTTTCATGACAGGTGGGCAATATGATCTTCTGGTTATTTTTCAGCATTCTTGGTCAACCTATGTGTGTGCTTCTATATTACCATGACTTGATGAATCGGAAAGGGAAAACTGAATGAAGATGACAAATGCGGTATGGTAGAGATCGTCGAGATGAACAAAATGCACGGTTATGATAGTAGAGCAGGCATTAGGTGTGCCTTTTCTTATGTATTCTGCAGGAGAAATTGACTCGATTTTGTTGAGTCGAGAGATGGTCTCTTCAGGACTTTTATTTTTATGTATCTCAATTGACGTGCAAGCAATTTTGGAAGTACAAGCACTGGCAATTAAAATGCCAATGCAACAGTGGATCTGTTGTGTTGGTTAATCATTTCCAGAAATTTGTAAATGTTTCTTGTTCCGTCTTTTGCTTCAAAGGAAATAAAAAAAGAAGAAAATTTCTTCCCTTCCCAGTTATTATTCATCATAGCAATTACCTGTAAATGGTACAAGTGCTTCTCCATTTCTTCTGTGCTAAGAGGGTATTTGAAAGTGTGGTAGTGATTATATTTTAAAGTATTTTTTATTCGGAGATGTATTAAAATAATATATTTTTTATTTTTTTTTAAATTTATTTTTACAGAAGCACAAGAAATAAATGTTACTAGTACTTCTCCATTCCCCTCCTTTTTTGATTGGATACTTTTGTTCATTTAATAGTTTGGTTTCACAAAATTGAATTAATTGTTTTTCCATTCATTTTTTTTTTGTTTGCGGGTCTTTTTTTATTTCTATTTAGTAATTATAATTTAGTTTTATAAAATTAATATTTGATAAACTATGAATAATATTTGAAATTATAAACATATAATGCAAAGTGAAATGAAAGAAATATTAAATTTTTTTGATGAAAATGCAAAATAGGTCTAACTATTTTTTTTGTTAGCATCCATCATTTTCTTTTTTGATTGGATCTTTTGCTTCTCATTTAATAATCATTGTAGATTAGTTTTGCCAAATTGATGCTCAGTAAATCATAAAATGGTGTTTGAAATAATGAATATGAGAGACAATGTCATATGAACAAAATATCAAATAAAAAATGATAAAAATGCAACATAAAAGAAAAACACAATCCATTATGGTTGTAATAGCTATCCGTAATGTTTTTTTTTTAATATTTAAAAAATTTGATACTTTCATATTAAATGTACTTGAGATTGAATTTAATGTCTTGTTTCACTTGGTTTTATATAGATCTATTGATATTAAAAATAAATTTTAACATTGAGTTAATACTCAATTTGAAAAAATAAAATAAAATTTTATTGATTCAAACCAATTAAAACTTTTAAAATTCAATTTCTAATTGAAATAAATATTCAATTTTTTTTATAAATAAAATTTGTTTTAATTTCCTGACTCAATCTTTGATTAGAATCAACATATTTATTATCATTTATTTTTATTTATAATTTTTGATTTATTTTATTAAATACTCGTATAAACTTTTCTGTTTACAAATAATTTTTTTTATGGTAAAAACAACGTTAATAATGCCTGCATCCTTTTTTATATTGAGGAAAAAAAATGTTCCATTACACTATCCATGGTGTAGTGCGAAAAATCAAACTATTTCTTGTAAAGTCATTTGAGTAATTATACTAATTGGAAAACTAGGAAGAAAAATACGCAACGCTTGAAGATTAACTTGCAAGATGAATGCAATATGTGCTGATAAATATAAATTACATGGTGAATATATATTTGAAAAAGCAAGGTGGATAATTTATAATTAAATAATAAATATTAGTTTAGATTTATAATGATTGAATAACTATCTTTTAATGTATATTTATCATAAATAAATAGAAATCGAAGCATCTACACGTTTTTTTCTTTTATATTTTCAATCCTAGTTATCTTGTGTATATTTTTGCTCATGATAAATATCACCTTTTCTCTTATCCTTTTGTTATTATGTTATTGTATGTTTTGTATAAATTCAAAATAAAATAATATCGTCAACAAAGAAAATAAAAATAAACCCCAAAACATAAAATATTTTACGTCATACAAAGTAAGAAAAACAAATTCCTATCTAAAAAAAAAAAAAAAAATCTAAACCACATGGTCTTAGAAAAGATAAACAATTCCAATCTGAACGTGTAAAACCTACAACTAGTTTATACTATGTTGTAGTTTATGGTTTATAGGTAAATGCCATAGTGGAGTGGAGCATAGCACAATGATGGTTAGGATTTCTTGAATGGTTAGGTTTTCTTGGGAGGTTTAAGGTCTACTATAAATACATACTATGTAACCCTATTTCGACATAGTAAAAAATAAAAGCTCCTCGCTCTTGTATATGTAAATACATTGTCGAACTACGTTAAATCTTGTATTGAGAAATATGAAGAGGTAATGCTTGAGGTAATCTTAACTGAATAACCACGTGAAACCACTTGTTGAGCATATGAGCTAATCTATGAGTTGTTGTATAAGAAACATGTAATGCATGAGAGTGAGCTAGCTGAAGTAAAAGCAAAAGGAGAAGCTGTTAAGAATTCCTAAACTAAGAAGGTCGAATTGTTGAAGAGAAAGCTCAACAAAGAAAAAATCAAGACAAAACATTTGGAGGAGAAGAACGGGCTGCTGGAACACCATAATCAGATGATTGATACCAACAACAATCAACTAAACAGAAGCAAAATGTTGCTCTTAGAAAAGATAAGCAACATGGACGAGCATATCGAACGAGCTTCCGTCTATGCTAGAAGGATCTGTCTCAATACTCGGCAAGTGGGGAGAGATCTTCATCGATATCAACAAAGTATAGCTGAGATTGGTGCTTTTCTTATAGATATAGGAAATATAGGCTTTGCTTCCCCCCTGCAAATGATGATGAATGAATGTAAAAGCTGTCATTGAATATTAATAAAAAGGTCTTGGACCCAACCTTTTGAACAATATATTGTACTGGTGAGTATAAATTTATTGAGCATCGACTCAAGTTAAATTTCCTCGATTGTTACAAAAGAATTGAAAATCTCGCCCAAATGACGGCCATATATCAATCTGAAAATTTGTCTAACCCACGTCCAAACATGCATCATCATGCATAACTACGTATCTATGTGCATTTGTATTCATGAATCTTGGAATATGCCCAAACAAGCATTCAAAATATAGGTCCCCCTACCAAGGTTTACAATACAAGGCTTCGCAAAAAGATGAAAAATAAAGAAGGTGCTCATTACCAGAAAGAGTTCGACGATGTAAAAAATAACATGGTTTGAATGACTAGTTTACTCAAGCAACTGAGCATAGTCAGGGGAAGGGACATCTAGTCAGCAATAGACTCTACTACTATCACTGGCAATCCCAATTATCATTGACCCATAAAATTTAGAGGCAAATCTCGCTGCCAGGCCATAAAGAACGATGAGCATTTTGATGGCTCACCCAACTATGCCTGCTTAAATGCCGACCACCATATACCTGACTATGGGACAATCCCACGAGATTAAAACTTATGGTCACCCCGAACAATATAAGTGGGTTGCCTGGGAAGAAAGGTTGAGGGATGTAGAGGGGTTTGATGTCTATGACCCAATTAAAGCAACTGAGATATGGTACCAAATGTAGTAGTACCCAAAACGTTTAGGGTGCTAAAGTTCATTAAGTACACAGGGTTGGAATGCCCTAATACACACTTAAGGTCATATTGCAATAAAATGACAGAGGTCATACACAACGATAAGTTTTTCTAGGATAGCTTGTCTGGTTCCGCACTAAGCTCTTATATGACTTTAGATAATACCAGGGTTAAGAAATGGAGTGATCTCGTAGATGCTTTTCTAAGGAAATACAAATTCAATATTGACATTGCTCTAGATCAAACGAGTTTGATGGTAATGGAGAAAGGCAACAATGAGACAGTGAGGGAATATGCTCATAGATGGAAGAACAAGGCATTGCATTTGCAACCGTCTTTATTGGAGAAAGAAATGGTGACTCTATTCACCAATACTTTCAAATCTCCATACTATGAGTACCTGATGGGAAGCTCTGCTTAACATTTTTATAATGTTGTTGTTATCACTAAAAGGATAGAGCAAGGGGTAAGAGCTGACAGAATATCGAAACCCACTAAGAAAAAAAGATTTGTTGGGAGAAGGAAGGATGCCGAAGTAAGCAACATAGAATGAGGATGCAGGGGTAAGAAGGATTTCCAAGCCCAAAGCTATCACATCCAAAGCTACCAAGCCCAACCTCCCAAAATACCCAATATCAACTTCGCCAAGTCTTTCCTAGTAAGCCAGCCCACCTACCCTTTAGAAAACCAAACCGAAAGTAACCCAAGAAGAACATACCAAAAAAGCCAAGAACAACTCCCACATTTACCAATGCCCTTAAAAGAGATGTATGCGAAACTACTAACCATAGGTCATTTAACCCTCCTTCCTTTTCCATCACTTATACCCCCTTTCTCAATTGGGTATAAAACAAAACTAACTTGTGAATACTATGCTAGAAATCCTGGCCACAAACATTGATACTTGTTTAGAATTCAAGAGGAAGCTCTTGTAGTTATTCAAAGCAGGGTGGATAACCTTCGAGGATACACCCAACATCAATTCTAACTTGTTGCCCAATCATGCTTTTAGTAGTTGGGGAGTGAATGCAGTAGAATATGGAGAGAAGAAGAAACAAGTTCTAAGGGTGACCATGGATAGGTTATACGACATGTTAATGCAAGTCGGTTACTTGCTAGCAAAAGCAAGGTTGTCAATTCCGTTCCGTTTCACCCGGAATGACCGAAACATTCCATACCAATTAAAAAAAAAACAAAACGGAATAAATTTTATCTCATTTTAAATCTTGGTCCATTCCGGATTTTTCGGCTAAATTCCGCCCGAAACGTTCTGGTTTCATTCCACATGTTCCGTTCCGCTCTTGAAAAACCATTGAATCAAATTGAACCTTGTTCAATTTAATTAATTAAACCACCCAATTATAAAATGCTCTCTTTTTCATTACTATTTTCAATAACAATGATATTGATAATAATATTGAAAATTATTATTATTATTTTCATTAACAATGATATTAATTTTTAAAAATTAGATTTATCACTAATATATATGATTTATATTCATGTTGTTTTTTTCATGTTTATACTTTGTAGGAATTTGAGCAAAACAAGGGATGCTTTAGATTCCATTAGCCTTGATAACATTGACCTAACTTTATATTTAAAATATTTGTGTTAAAA
>Ga0307515_10010750_pt1 | contig 17471 bp, 10 predicted proteins | sample 17_EM_MG_FD_194513 | JGI IMG/M metagenome (GOLD analysis project Ga0307515, IMG submission 194513) | Populus trichocarpa ectomycorrhiza microbial communities from riparian zone in the Pacific Northwest, United States - 17_EM | ecosystem: Host-associated > Plants > Roots > Unclassified | place...
TAAATAATATTTATGTAGTCTTATTTATTAAGGGTAGAATAGTACTTTCAGTTTAACCTATATATACGTTATTTGTATTTAGTTTAAGACTAGACATTCATAATATACAAATTATTTAGAATTCTAGCCTCTTTTTGTATTTGATTTCAATTATTTTAATATATATATATATATAACTAAGATAATTTTGATCGTTTCTCTAAGATAATTATATATAACTAAGATAATTATTTTAATAATTCTAGCCTCTTTTTGTATTTGATTTCAATTATTTTAATATATATATAACTAAGATAATTTTGTATTTGATTTCAATTATCAAATATAAATACATCTTGTATTATATAAATTCATTTAAGAAAAATAATTTAATCTTTCACACTCTCTACCATATATATATATATATTGTTAAATAATATTTATGTAGTCTTATTTATTAATGGTAGAATAGTACTTTCAGTTTAACCTATATATACGTTATTTATATTTAGTTTAAGACTAAACATTCATAATATACAGATTATTCAGAATTCTAGCCTCCTTATTTGATTTTAATTATTTTAATATATATATATATATATATTCAATTAGAGAACAAATTTGATCGTTTCTTTAATTCTGAATCTATTACCAAAACTTTCTTTTTATTATTTCCCCGTACCTTTTTATGGAATTTCCTTTTTTCTTTCTTTTTTTGTTTTTCAAAAAAACATGATTTTTGGAAGGAATTTTCCAGCAATTGAGTCGATGAGGTTACGTAGGTAAGGTTTCATCATCAAATCAATCAAATTGTAAGAACCCTGTTTTAGAATTTGTCAAAGATAGATATGTAAGTAGTTCTATTCCCAAAATCTTTGGACAGAGACTAAGGAAGATTTGATAACAAGACAAGGTACTGAAATAGATAACAAAACATAGCATTATAACATCATCATGACGTAAATACCAAAATTTCCATTTCCTATAAAATCAAAGTTATTAAAGATAGCTTCTTGTACGAGCTAATTTGAGATAATTATAGATTAATTAAAATGATATTATTTTAATTTTAAAAAAATTAAAAAGATATTATTTATTATTTTTATAAAAAAATCAAATTAATTTTGACTGGATTGACTAGACTGATGTTTAATCTTTTTGATTAATTAAGTTAAATTATTTTTTTAAAAAATTTAGATTAGGTTAGGGCCGAGTAATCGATATACAAAGGCCAACTCACAGAGTTGGCTTTTATAAAGTTATTAAAATGCAAAAAAGAGACACACCTTTTAAAATTTTGCTTAATTTCGAAACATGAGATGCTTATTACTGAGAAGTTAAAACTATTTTTCCATTGCTTGGAAGCAAGACCTTTCTCATATAAGAAATTGAGAGATACTCTTCATAAATGTTTTTTTCCTGGTTATTTGTGATTTATTAACCATTAATTAAAAAAATATAAAAGCATGGAAAAAGGAGTGCTTACAAAAATGTTACCCATAGTATGTTTAACCTCATACTCAAAAAAATGTATATCCAAGGTAAGAATTAACCACCTTTCCAAATGGGAGAAAAGTTTTGAGTGATTGGTTTTCTCGGCATATATTTAAGTTATTTTTTAAAATAATTTTTTGCTGAAAATAAATTAAAATATTATTTTTATTTTTTAAAATTTATTTTTGATATTAGTATATCAAAATAATAAAAAATATAAAAAATATTTTTAAATAAAAAAAATTAAAATTTTTGGTAAACATATATTCAACCGTGCATTGCCAAACAAATTTTTAGGTAATAAAAATAAGGAAAAATAAAAAAACCATCGTCTATGATGTGCATGGCTACGGGCTTCAGACATAAATCTAAGGTTTTTAACAATTTTCATGTACGAGATATAAGCTCTGTTTATTTGCTAGAAAGTAGTTTTTTTTTTAAAAGCGAATTCCAGAAAAGTGAATTATTTTCTGATGTTCGGTAGAGTAATAGAAAATAAATAGGAAAACACTTTCCAGTGTTTGATTATGTCATGGAAAATGAGCTGGAAAAAAACTTATTAATGTTTTTTTTTTCTCAAGTTTATTAAAATAATGAGGAACAAATCTTACAAACTAAAAAGTTGAATGAGAATGAAATTGAAAAAAAATATAATTTCATAAATTATGTAAAATAAAATAAATAATAATCAAAATAATAGAGATCAAATCTAAAAAAAAATAAAAAATAAAAGATGAAGAAATTAAAATAATAATAATTAACATTTCATAAATTATTTCAAATAAAATAAGTAACAATCAAAAGAATGAGGATCAAATTTGATAGATAAAAAATTTTAATAAAAAAATGATAAGATAAAAGCAAATAACAATTATAAAAATAAGGACCAAAGTTAATATAAAAATTAAATTTTAAGAGATGAAATTGAAAAATAAATATTTAAAACAAAATATATATAACATTCAAAAGTTTGAGGACCAAATTTGATATAATCAGCAAATAATATGATATTTCTAAATTTTTCACAACTTCCAAAAAGTGTTTTCCGCCCACATTTTCCAGAAAAACACTTTTCTGAAAATCAAGCTAAATTTTTCTTTGACTGGAAAGTGTTTTCCGTTGACCAATTTTTTCAATAACAAACAAACACAGGAAAGTTTGGAAAGTAGTTTTTCAGAAATCACTTTCCAGAAAACAAACATAGCTATAATATAGGCAAACCATTCATATATATATATATATATATATATATATATATATATATTCACAAAATTTTGTTGTTTCATTTTTTTTTCCCATTTGAATCCCAAAAGGTAAAATAGAAAATTTAAAACAAATTCCATTTACCATCTAAATCAATATTTACTATTAAGAAAAAAACAATATAAGTCAACAATAACGAATAAATCTTCTTTTCTTATCCTAAGTTAGGTGAATTCTGATAATTCATAAGTTATATATATATATATAGCCTCCTTTGTTTACTTAGAACTGAAACTTAAATTCTTTCACCTTCTCATGAAAGTTTTCGGGATCGAGCTATAGCTAGTTTTGCCTATACACGTAGAGAGGTTGTTCGAGGTTGGCAAAAGAGTAAAGACCTTTGGATGGTCACCAAACTACAAAGCAATCCTTGGTATGATACACATGTCCTAATCAATTTCTTTTCTTGTCTGAATTTTCGTTCCCAAAAAACCCCATCAAGTCACAGGCCTCACCTTTTACATTTAATAAGCCTTTGCCCCCTTCGTCATCTCTTTCGTGTTCTTATTTCATGATCCAATCTGAAAAGCACTCTTTAACCCACAATCTTCATCTTCTTGGTTGGTGCCCTTTCTTCTTTCATTTAGCTCATGCCTAAAACTTGCACTTGTGGGGTTCTATTTGTCCACTCTGACATTAGCTGAAAGAATCCCTTGTTTCTCTACGTAATCAACTCATTTTTCCCTTGAATAATAAAATACCATCAACTGAATCCAAACCTCAATAAAACCCATTTCATTTTTATAGGTTATAAGCTTCAAGGGACCATACACCTCTTCTTAATTGCCACCTTCTCCCTCTACTCGAATCCCCATTAAACTAATCAACCCTTCACGGCTTCACCTATACATACATACATACATACATACATACATTGCATTGATTTATGCAAACAAGGACCATGAACCATTGAAGTCCATTTCTTTCTTTCCCATCTCTCTCTCTCTCTCTCTCTCTCTAGTCTGTATAGAGAAAAGCAAATTCTCCCCCACCCTTGAAGCAAAGGAGGCATCAACTTTAACTTTTTTTATATTCTCTTTTTCTGGTTTCTGGGCCCTTGTGCATTCATTGTGATCTGCTTTCAAAATGGGGTTCTGTCAAGGCACTTGTAGAAACACAAAAGAGCCATCAAATAGCTCTAATTGTGATGCTCTCTCCGCTTCAACTATCATAGCCAAAGATCATTCCTTTGACTATGATAATGAGCTGAAAATGAAAGGTTTTTTGTCAAAAATGTTTTGGCAATCTGGCTTGGCCTGTTTTTTACCAAATGAGAGTGATGAAACCATTAAAAAGAGTAATAACAAGAATGGAAGTTTAGAACACAACAAGGCATGGCTGCTGGCAGAGTCCGGTGGTTGTGGTAGTGGTTCAGAGTTAACAAATGCTGATCCACACTCAGTTCACTCTTCTTTCAGGTTCAGTTTATGCTCTCAAGTTGAGCTTGAGTCAATGAACATGAATTCTTCAGCTTCTGCAACTGTTTTGATGGTGAATTTGGACAATGGATTGAATGAGACGAGAGCTAAAGAGCTTAAATGGAGGAGAATTCAGTCTCTTGAGAGGAGTATCTCTCCAGTTGCAAATTCTTTGGTCAGATTCAGTTATAGTGAAATTCTTGCTGCTACTAATAATTTCTCAAAAGGTAAGAAATGAAATCTTTTGTTTTTGGTTTTGAATCTTGAAGTTGGTTTCTTGCTTGAGATTTTGATTTGTTCTTGTTGTGATGGGTAGGTAGAGTTTTGGGAAGGGGAGCTTTGAGCTTTGTTTTTAGAGGTAAAGTTGGGTTCTTGAGGACCGCTGTGGCAATTAAGAGATTAGACAAGGAGGATAAAGAGGCTTCAAAAGCATTTTGTAGAGAATTAATGATTGCTAGTTCTCTTTACCACTCAAATATTGTGCCTCTGGTGGGGTTCTGTATTGATCCGGAGGAGGGTTTGTTCTTGGTGTACAAATATGTATCTGGTGGAAGCTTAGAACGCCATTTGCACGGTATAATTTCTTGTTCTTTGATTTGGAAATTTGAAATTTGATTGAATTTGGTGGAATTTGAGTAATTTATGGAATACCTTTTGCAGATAAGAAGAAAGTAAAGGTAGGAGTGAAGGGTTCTTCAGGCCTTTCCTGGTCTGTGAGATACAAGGTTGCACTTGGAATTGCACAAGCAATTGCATATTTGCATAATGGAACTGAGAGATGTGTTGTTCATAGAGATATTAAACCCTCAAATATACTCCTTTCTTCCAAGAAAATCCCAAAGGTAAGGGGGTTTGTTTTATGGTTTACAATCTCTCATTTAAGTGGTTCTGTGGTATTCGGAGTCAATTTTAGTCTACGCATGCTATTTTTATTGACCAATAATGACAATTCTGCTTGCAGTTGTGTGATTTCGGTTTAGCTACTTGGACTTCTGCACCTTCAGTCCCTTTCCTTTGTAAAACTGTCAAGGGGACATTTGGGTATGAGAAAAGAAACCATACATGTCTTTTTAATGGTTCAACAAATTTATATTTCTTTTCTAATTTTCTGATTAAATCTTTATTGCACAGCTACTTGGCTCCTGAGTATTTCCAGCATGGGAAAATATCTGATAAGACGGATGTGTATGCTTTTGGTGTGGTCCTACTGGAACTAATTACCGGAAGGAAGCCAATTGAAGCAAGAAGGCCACCGGGGGAAGAGAATTTGGTCCTATGGGTAGGTTACTGAATTAATTTCCTTTAAAATTTCCATTAGTCCCTTTGACTTTGTAATGCTTGATTGAAGGGCCCCTCTATAAGCTTTTCCCTGAAGAGATAAGGCATTCTATTAGGCAATGCCATAGTCTACAAGCCACATTCTGATCATGCCTATTTAGATTAAGTCAATCCTTTAATCATACATCAAGCGAACATCACAATTCTTAGTAAACTTTGAGCAAATATAACCTCTATCCTGTAGTTCTGTAAAAAGGATGAAATTTATGCATCAGTTTTTCCCTGCAGATTGTAGGGAAATCGATTGACAGTAAAGACTGTTATACTGGTGGCTAGAAATCTAGGCTTTCGCTTGACATTTTCAATTCCATCTAGTTTACTTTCGACCTCAATTATATGATGACTTTAGCTAAAACATGAATTATTAAGCAATTGTCATCCCAGAATCATGCACGAATTTGCCAAATTTGTTGTAATATCATGTAGAGGATGATTTTATTTGTTCTCATGGTTTTGCTATTTTGAAGGATCCTATCATTACTAAATTTTACTATGATTTTTGCCTTAAAGCTCTAATAAAACCACGTGCTTTTGCTTTGGAAACAAGGTCAGTCATAGTAGGATTTGATTGCACTATGAAAAATCATTTCGACTTGAGCAAGTAGCAAACAAGCCTATCATAAATATTGGCCATTTGTTCGCAACATGATGACATTTGTTCTTTTATTATGAGTAGTATCTGCTTGGCTTGGATGTGAAATTGAACATCATGGACCCTGCATTCTTTTGCAGGCTAAACCTCTATTGCAGAAGGGAAAAGGAGCCATTGAGGAGTTGCTTGATCCACGACTTGAATGCACTTTGAGAAATACAACTCAAATAATCCAGATGATTCAGGCTGCCACCGCCTGTGTAAGTAATGAAGAATCTCGAAGGCCAGGAATAGATGAAATTATTGGCATGCTGAGAGGTGAAGAACAACCAATCTACTCAAACAGGAAGAAGTCCAATTTTTCTGGGATTATAGATTGTTACCCTCAACTACAACAGACAAAAAGTGAGATGAATAGTCACTTAGCCTTGGCTATGTTAGGAGTTTCAGAATTTGAGGATGATGATCACCTTTGTTGTCGTTAAAACATGGTATATTCAACTTTCTGATTTTTCTCTTTGGTGGTTTTGCTTGCCTTTTTTTTCTCTCTGAAGAGAAAAAGCCTGGAAATCAGAATCAAAACGAGTGTAAAAATTGTAAGTAGGAAAAACGAGTTTGCTTAGAAGTGTGTAAATAGCTTCCATTCTGCTGCCCTTGGCTTCAAGGGCCAACAAGATAGATTTTATTTAAAGGCTAAACTTCTAATTTTATAATCTTGGAAGCAATATGCTGATTTTCTAGTAATCTTCCCTTGATGATTGTAAAGACTGAGAGTAATAGATTCATTTCAAGGTTAGACTTGTTATTTTATATTTCTTAAACACAACATGCAGATTTGCTTGTTTTCTTAACTTGTTGACAGTAGAAAAGCTTGAATATGATGCCTCTTATCGTTCATGCGCGTGTTTGTTGGCATGAATCAAGTGGGACAGAGCAGTTCATCATGAAATGTGAATTCTGAGTTCTCGAGAGGCCATAACTTGCATACTAGCATATGGTTTTTCACTAAATCTTTGTACATGACCACAGAACTTGAAGATCATACTGTAGTAAATAGCCAAGGAATTGAGCATCCTATGACCATAAAATGATAGCATGACGATCACAATCAATGGATAAAATTAAGATGCTGGTCAATTTTTTGTGCATTTAAAATTTTCTGGAATAGGAGCCATTTTTCAGTATGGGATCTGAAAGCGTGAACTGGCAACGTCTTGTTTGACCACAAAACCACTCTGTTGTTGCAATATCACATCCAAATACTCAAGATACCTAATTTCATATATAGAAACATTAGTTGATAAAGATGTTTGTAGTGTAGCTACGAAAGCAAGTCTGTGTCAATCAAAATTCATTTAGACTTGCCGCTGCCTTAAAACAATCATAGATTACAGCACATCTTAAGTAAAAACAACAAAGAAAAGGAAAGGATATATGTTGGAAGATTAAAATATCTTAGCAACATCCTTCATCAGGCCACTGTTAGCCTTAGCAAAATCTAAGAACTCCTGATATGAAATGGATCCATCACCATCAGTATCTATCTCAGCCATCATGCGCTTGACCTCCTCTGCTGTGACTGAGCCGAGAGTCTTCAAGCAATCGCCCAGCTCTGCTGCAGAGATCTTGCCATCACCATTCAAGTCGAATCTTTTGAAAATGCGATTCAGCTCAGCTTGTTCGTCAGCCATGTTGGTGTTAAAAGAGTGTTTTGATCCTGGTCTTGTAACTGAATGAGGATGATTGGGAGGTAAAAGAATTGGGTTTTTAAAGAGATGATTTGTTTGTGTTTCACTCTAAGTTCATCCAATGAATTCGGAAAAGGAATGGATTGCCCGAAAACTCTCAACTATTTTGTCCATAAATATCCATCGGTTGAAATGGACAAATCTAAACTTAGAATTTGTTCAAAAAAAGGAGAAAAATTAGGACAAAACATGGGATGTGATTCGTATGACTCGACTCCTACAAGGAAACATAGGATGTGTCATTGGTTGAGACATCAGCTTGTCAAATAATGAAGAGTTATAGTTAAAGCGATAACTACTGTAGATTTTTGTTCTTTGGGACTCGTGTTGAAACATTGCGAGTGTAGATAAATGTCTAAATTTTGACAGGAACTAATGGGAAATTTCTTTGGTTGTTTCAATAGTATTAAGCTTTTCATTACAACATAACTTTGAAAGCAAGTCCTCCCCAAGAGAGCCTCCAAATTATTAAGCACTTGATATCTCTACTTGGAGTTCTCAGGTTCAAATATTGGAAGACTTGAGATTTACCCTCGGAGATCTGGGTTCAAATCTTGGGAGAGGGAGTAAGAATGGGAAAAGTTACTTCCTTTCGTAGCCTAAGAAGCGTTGTAGAAAATTAAGAAGATATTTGAGAGCGAATTAGATGATGCTCAATATTCAAGCAAACTTACAATATTGGTTTTGCAGTTATGTTGATGTGGGTCATATCAAGGCTAGGTTTTCTGCAGGAAGCCAATAGGGAGAGAAAACAAGGCTTATACCAGCTGCAGATTGGATCGTGAACTTAATCAATCTCGTTAGATTCTTTCTGTTTAAAAGATCACAGCTGAGAGTTTATCAAAATTTTGCAGGCCTTATTTGTCAAGAAGCACTTCATTAGTAGGGTGAGGGAATCATATAAATTGCAGAGAAAAAGACAATAGAAATCACAAAAATTGTAAATTTATTTTATTGGTGGAGTCCTCAGCTGAATGTTTACAATATGGTGTGAGACAGGGGGTTTGGTGTTACCCGCAAGAGTCAAATGATTTCACTCAACAGATTATGGTAAACTTACAACAATGAACTGGGTAGATATGTTTTGAACAATAGAATTAAATAGATCCTACACTACCACCACCCTCCATTGCTAACATTGTCGAACAATCCAATGAAATGGAATGGAATTTATTACCTAATCACAGATATCACAAGAAACCCTATCCAACAGAATGAAGGATGGCATTGTGCACAGCTTCTCTGGTTGGTAAAGCTGGAATTGCACCTCTCCCCTTAACAGTCAATGCACCACAGGCATTAGCAAACATCAGAGCTTCTCGCAATCGGTCCTCATTCTTAAAGATTAAAATTAAAATAAGATGGATCAGATGGTAAAATGCTTTACGATGTTACAAGATGAAGTGCACTGTTTATTAAACAAGAAATCATGAAAACCAAAGACAATATTGCACTAGTTTGCATGACAACATTAACCTGGAATGTCTGTAAATTAAAGAATATCATAAAATAATCCTACTGGAGATTGGAAACCAAAATTGCATAAATAGATACATAAATTTTAGATGCTGGAAAGAAAAATAAATTGGGAGTTAAGCAATTTTGAGAAGTTCTCGACATTGTCTAGCTCTATGAAGTCCTTGCATGGTTATAACAAACTCCCTACCAAATATTATCCCTTCTAAGTACAGCCGAAGATCAAGTTTCTTCTATACAATGGAAGAAAGCGCCCTATATTCGTTATATGTTTGCATGAAATGATAGAACATGAGCGTATACGGTTACTGAGATTGCCAAGGGCAGATCCAAAACTCAAATGTTCGAGTCAACAGTTGATATATTGCAAAGGTAGGATTATGCAATACATTCGAACAAACAAAGTTACATTATGACGAAGATACCAAATGCATACATGTAAATTTGTGCATGCACACATACAACAGCAGTATTGACCTGAAGAAACTACCATTTTTAAATCAAATTGTTAATGGCATTACCTGGAGCAAGGAGAGATCCTTAGCTAGCTGTGACAATATTCCAGCAACAAATGCATCCCCAGCACCAGTGGTGTCCACAGCATCTACCTTTAAGCCCTTCACCCTCCCATTGAACTCCTGAAAACATATAAGAAGCTACTTAGCAACAAATTTAGAAGAAAAGGTTATCTGCAAGCTAGGGAGATTTCACAAGGCATTAGCACTATGTTAGAAGCTCAATCAGTTTAAAAATCATAGTACATTTTCCCTAAATTTACAAGTCAAATCCTCCAAATTGATAGAAAGACAGCATTTTATAGCTGGTCTCAACAGAACAAACTTACATAAGCAGAGAAGGTTTTTATAAAATTGCAGTTTTATGTTAGAGTTGATAAAAATATTTTCCAGTCACAATAATTCTCTCTAAATCAAAATATCTAGATTGCTTCTCCATGCCTGTTGTTCTACAATGTTACATGCTGCAGCAAGACTCTCTCTTTCTCTCTCATGAACTAAGGCTGTGGAAGTGCATCTTACATCAATTCCTGTCATCACCCAATCTCAAAGAAATAATACAGCAAAACAATATTTCTCAGTGACATGCATGGGCGAGGAGAAGGAGCGGGAGTATTGTAAGTTGTAAAAGTAAATGCTAAATGACATATTTTTAGGACTTACTTTGGTGTAATACCTGCAGCCCTCGGGCCCTTCGGTGACAAGAAGCAATTTATGATTTGGATGGCATAGCTTACGAACAACAGCATCATCATATGGATCTTCTCCTTTAGTCAAGAAGGATATCTCTTCTTCACTTATCTGAAAGACATAATTTAAATGTGACCGTCAGAGTGGTTTTTTTTATCCAGATTGTGTCTAGTATGTACATTAGGGGAAGGAAAACAATTGCCAAAAAGAACCCAGGTACTTACCTTAATAATATCAGCAGTGTCCCAAATGCTCAGAATCCCTTCTCTGGCACTCTCTGCAGAAGGCCATAGTGGAAGCCTCAGGTTAGGATCGTAGGATAAAACAACACCTGCATCCTTGGCAGCTTTTGCTGCAGCAATGTGGGCTGATTTGCATGGCTCTGTTATAAGACTTATAGAGCCATAATGAAATATTTTTGCCTGCCAGGGGACAGAAAAGAGGAGAAACAAACGATTTTTTATCTTATCTTTTTTAAAACCAGTGGGTCTTAAATCTAGATTTTAAATTAGTTTTATCTAATAAGGTGCCCGAAGAGCAGTAAAATCTTCATAAGTTCTAAAAGAATGAAAAACTATAATCTCTGTCATTCAAATTAGAAACGTAATTCATACGTACATTAAAAGTTTCCATAGTTAAGTTAAATCTATCCTTCCATTTTGGGTCTGTTAGGTGTTTCTTTCTAAGAAACTACAGACTTTTGAGTCCAAGAACCATTTCTGCCCTATTGATTTATCATTCTTTTATAAAAAATTCAAAAGGTGCCTAAGCAAATGACTTTATTTCAAAAAAATATTTAAAAGATGATGAAGATGAAGATGAACAGACAATATTTGAACTGCATCTTCCATTTTAAAAATCTTCTATAAAAGGGATTTTTTGCGCTTTTAATTTTTAAGCAATCATTACAAGTATAAACCTCACATACCTTTCTAATCAAATCTAGATCAAGTTCAGCTTCTTGAAGCAACATATCTGCACTAGGATTACGGTAAAACATGAACTCACGTTCCCCATCACTCCTTAATGTAACAAATGCTAAAGCAGTCCGTGCACCAGGATCAAAACGCATCCCTTCACTGTTCACATTATTCTCCTTTAATATTTCAGCAAGCATGTATCCGAACTCATCTTCACCAACCTGTGCATGTCGTACAAAAGATTCGAGATCTGAGAGAATAGACGAGAGATAAAATATCTATGGTTAATTTTTGTCGAAAACACACAAATATGATAAATAAAAGCATGGAATGGCATGCTATGAAACTGATGCACAGTTAATTTTTAGAAGAAAGAGGGAATAAGCAATCCTTTGTCAAGAATGCACTAGGTTGAAAGAACAATCAATATAACTATGTTGTTAATAAAGCGAACTATTGCTTTGACAGCTCCTGGCTTTTACAGATAGGTTCTATCTCCAACTATCCATAGTCTATAAGCAATAAATCAATTTCCATTCAACTCAAAGAGGTTGATGACAGTTTTTCACTGTTAGATATCATGAATTTCAAGGAAAGAGTTTGTGGTAGTGGATGCACAGAAGCATTTAAATTCCTAAGCTGCTGTGCCGTACAATCTCAGAAAACTCCTGGAATCTGCAAGCAAAATCTCTGTGAAACAAGAAGGTTGTTCTGTGTCTTGACGCAATTAAGATGGAGAAAGGAAACATAGATGACACTATAATAGGATCCTAAATTTAATACCACAATCCTAGATTACCCGGCCCTATAGAATCAAAAAACCAGTCAGGCAGAAGTTTTAATCCACTCCTTAACAAATTGGCTCTTTGAAAATGAATTTATCCTTGCTTCCTTATTTTCTACTCATTTCCACAAAAATGGATTGATATTATCATAATGGTACCTTCCCAATAAATGCTGATGAGCCACCAAGACGAGCAATACCGACAGCAACATTAGCAGGTGCACCTCCTGGAGCCTTTTTAAATGCTGGCGCATCAGCCAATGAAAGTCCACTAATGGTCGGGACAAAGTCAATTAGCATTTCACCAAAGCAAACCACAAGAGAGGAATCTTTCGTTTCTGGAAACCCATCACCTCCTAATGCTTTACCTAGTATGCATAAGAAAGGAAGCAAATTAAAGGGTCAAGAGTCACATAACAAGTTGATGAAAAGTTGAAAAAAAGAGAGAAAAGAAGTTCATATATCTAAATAGATAGCAAAAACAGAAACGTAATGCATTTGGTAAAAGAAGCTGATGCCCAAGGGAATTTGAACTATAAAGGCAAAAAAAATTTCTTCTCTCCAGCAGAATATATTTCTCAAGATAGCAGAACAAAGCTCAATGTGCCAAAACTATTAAAGAATTTGAAGCCTCTTGATGATATGACATCTACAAGATTGGAGCTTTATAGGCCTTAAAGCTCAAAAATATTCTCTGACTCTTCTAAATTTATCATTTAACAAAAAAAGTTAAAAACAAAAACACAACCTGAGATTCAACTTGACATCTACTACGCTATTATGAGACTAAAACTGGCAGAAGCCAAAACTTGATCATCGAAACTTCAATTTAAAAGACATGGCCAGTCGTTTCCAACAAGAATCAGCGCAATTTAAACTGACTATGAAGAACCCATCAAGGAAAAAACACTTTGACATACATCAAAACTCAAGATAAAGTGAAGTAATTTATGATTCCAAGAAACAAAAAATGCTTACTTTGGAAGCTCAATCGAGGAATGGAAACCGAAGAAGGGCAAGAAAAAGCTGAGGCTTTAACATTCCCTCGTCTAAAACTAAGTTCTTGACGAGAAGACAAAGCCACACTACCTAAACGAAAAGCAGTAGAGTGAAGAGCAGCCATGCACTTCAAAATCAAAACTTGATAACAAATTGTGGTTACTTAGTTTTTATGATCTGATAAGCCAATTGGGTTTTGGACTTAGTTGTTAGAGAGAGATATAGAGTGTTTTGAGGGGTGGAGGGAGTGTTGTTGTATAAAAACAAAGAAGATTTGAGCGGAGGATGCAAGAGAGTGAAGTAGTTTGCTGTTTGCTGTTTGTCAGCTTGTGGATTATGGACAAGACAACTCTTTTTACTCTTGCTTTGGTTAGGTAGTCTGTTGATGGCTATTCTCTGGTCTCTCGAGTCAAATTGGAATGCATAAATTTATTTTTATGTTTTAAAAGTGATATAAAAGAATTTTGAAGTTTTTATTATATATATATTTTTAAATTATTTTAACATTTTGATATTAAAAATAATTTTTTAAAAAATAAAAAATATTATTTTAATATATTTTTAAATAAAAAATACTTTTAAAAAATAATTATTATTGTAATATTAAACGAGTATTATAACTAAAATTAGTTTTTTTCTTATTTTTTTCATGATTCCCTTAAAAAAAATGTGATTTTGACAACTTATGCATTTTAATCTTATCCATGGGCCGGTAAATATAGCCCACGAAAAAATAGATAGAAAATATAAAATAGCGATCAAGATCAAGCCCATATAAATAGGGATCAAGCCCAGATAAAGCAGAAAGTTATAAAGCCCAGTGCCCTTTCCTTGTCTACCCAACTCATTCCTGATTCCTTCCGTCTATTTCCAAACACTGTGAATTCTCCGAAAATTTTATTTTATGGTACTTAATTATTGGATATTTACAATATAAAAAAAATGATATCTGATCCTATAAAAAAGTGATAAAAATTCCTTTTCCTATTAAATAATAATTTTTTTAATTATCTCTTTTTATATCTATCTCTTTCATATACTATAAGTTTTTAATAGTTATAATTTGAGTGTCATAAAATTTCTCCAGACCCTCATGAACAATTATATTTTTAAATGGTGCCATTATGGACTGCAAGCTTTGTGGATGTTAATAGCAACTATTCTTATTATAAATTCATTGAAATTCTCAATAAATTTTAATAATGCATAGTTTTTGCTTAATTTATTCATTAAATATGTACTGTAATAATATTTTTAGTAAATAAAAATCATATAAACAATACATTAAAACTATCAAAAATATAAAAATTATGAAAAATATGCTGGTGGATCATACTTGTCAAGCTTGTCTGGAGTCATTAGTTAACTTGCGGGACACTAAATAACCACGAATCTATCATATTCAAAACAAAATTATTTTAACTTTTTTTTTTTTTAATTTTGACTTAATTAGATTTGATTAGGTCTATTAAGTGGTGGATTAACTCATCAAGTTATCCATATTTAACTAAATCAATATGTCAAGGTTGAAATTTTCTAGAGCCAGGTTTAATAATTATATTTGAAGATAAAAAGTTAATTTATAACATGGAACTCATATTAACCCACTATTTTTCTCTACAAAGGCCGTTACTATAGTTATAATTGTGAACTCAATTGACGGTGTTATAACATGGAATGAAGTTAACAAATTACTATTATTTTGTCGAAAATGACCATTAATTAAAACCATTAAAAAAAATTGGCAAGTCGAATTGAAAAAAAAAAGAAAAAGAAGAAATTAAGGAGTGCAATGAAGCTCGATAATGACTCCCTAGGGGTTTTTTTTTTTTTGAAGTATAGAAGTAAAGTATAATTGACTGGAAGCATTAGTTGAACTAATTACAAGTCCAAGCCCTACAGAATTCGTCCCATAACACTCAACAGCAGACACAATCACTCACGTTTAACAATATCTTAATTACTCCATTATCTCCCCCTTCTCCAGATATCATGCTGAACTGTCCCTCGACCCATTTGGAATTTACTCGCTCGTTAAGGTTCACTTGTGTGCTTGTCACTACATTTAAAACTGCAACAAACACACGTACCAATTAGTATTGAGGTTGTGACTGAAGTTGACAATCAACCACAAATATTAATGTTTGATTAACTTAAAAATTGAGTTTTGTTTTTGGTGAGACTCGATTAAGAAGATGTTTGTTTACGCGGTAGCTTCTATTTTTAAAACTCATTACGTAAACATCATGTTTTATAACATTAAAATGCAACTGAATGTTTGTGTGGGACCTATGTCTTTTTTTTTTTGAAACGCCGGTTCCTATAAAGCAGCTGAGAGTTGCTGCTCACGTCTGCCAACCTGGATAATTCACCTGGACACTGTTCACGTGAATAGTGCCAGGTGAATTTCACTGGCACTGTTCATGAACAGTGCCATGATTATAACTACTTATATTAAAAAAATTATTTTTACTAAAAAAACTAGTGTTTAATATTATTTAATAACACTACATAAATTAGAAGATTATCCCATGATGACGTAATATTTGTGGAATTTAATCGCAATTTCAATTTTGTTTATGATGATATTTTACCTGATTTTGTTGCACGCTCAAAAAACCATGAAAACTATAGTCTTTATCCGATTAATTTCATACATCACGAAATTGTAGATAAGGTAATGGAATAATAAAAAAATATTTGATATAAAGTATTATTTATTTAATGATGTAATAATGGTAGTTAAATCTACAATATTTAAATTAAAAACCATTAATATTAATATATATATTTTTTAAATATTTTATAACCTCAATTTGAAAAGCATGTTTAACCAAACATATTAAATTACCTTTTATTCATCCTCAATTTCAACCACAATTTTAACCAAATATATATAAATACCAAACCAACCTCAACCAAAAGTACTTTTTATAAAACAATTTTTTTCAAATCACAACTACAAAAGCTACCATAGTACCAAACACACTGACACTGTGACCGCGGTTTAACAAAAGCAAAATTTATATGCTTCTGCTCTACTGTTCACGTGAACTAATTCAGCTGCTCCACTGTTCACGTGAACAGTGGAGAGGTGGAGAAGTGGAGAGTAATTCACTCTCTACTGTTTACGTGAACAGTGGAGAGCATCTTCGTTGTTCATGACTCGGATGCGTTTCTAATGTTCATGACCTGGACAGATTCCGGCTCTAACCTAAATGCATTGGACTGAGTCCGACCTAGTAAAATAAAAAAATCCAACAAAATTTCTCAAGCATTGTGTTTTATTTGAAAAACTAGTGTTTAACATTATTCAATGACACTACATAATTATATTAGAAGAAGATTCTATGATGACGTAGTATTTGCAGAATTTGATCGCAATCCCAATTTTATTCCTGATAATATTTTACCTAATATTGTTGCACGCTCAGAAAGCTATGGAAAACATTCTTAACCAAACACATTAAACTACTTTTTGTTCAACCTCAATTTCAACCACAATTTTAACCAAATATATATTTTTCCAAACCAACCTCAACTATACTTTTTATAAAATAACTTTTTTCAAACCACAACCATAAAAGCTATCATAATACTAATTATGTTTGTTTTAGTGGTTGTAATTAAGGTTGAAGTTATGTATAACTTAATTATGTATAAAATTTAATCATAAAAACTAATTTTTTAATGAATCGGATGCACAAAACAAAAACTCAAGCACCAAAAAAATAAAAAAAATCCTAGTCGGTATACATTGAAGGCTGTTCAGGATCCTTCAACACATGATACTTTTTAAAAATCAAAATCACGAATTTGTATTAATTAATTAATTCCCATCAACTCAGCTCATTTTCCTTTGTTTCAACGTGTAAATTATATTTTATTTCAAGTTATATCTAGAATATTTGAACTCAAATGAATTGTTCTGACCGTCTATCTCACAAAAAAAACATAAACTATTATGAAACAAGGAATAATAACATTCCATTGGATTTGTTAAGCAAAGCATCCACATGGGTATATATACTTTAGACCAGACTTTTCTTTTTCTAGAATGCAAGAATCCATCTTTTTGCCTGGTCTGAATACTCGATTCAAACTGTCATAACTACCAAAACTCCTCACCATATTGGCAACCAAAAAAAAAAAAGAAGGAAAAAGACTTCAATGATGTCCTCCACGCTTTGTTTCCTGCCTAAGATGTCCTTTTCAGCCGTTTCTGCTTTGCTTCAAGATTTCGATTACACGCTTG